>Ga0182742_1000172_pt1 | contig 123492 bp, 112 predicted proteins | sample eDN5th37CBELigMG_FD_128880 | JGI IMG/M metagenome (GOLD analysis project Ga0182742, IMG submission 128880) | Enriched Miracle-Growth compost microbial communities from Emeryville, California, USA - eDNA 5th pass 37_C BE-Lig MG (version 2)... ... | reverse complement strand
CGACCGAGCGATGGACCTGCAACTGAACGGCCGCGAGGCGCTGGTGATCGGCGGCTCCTCCGGCATCGGCCTCGCCACGGCGGCGATGCTGCTGCGCGAGGGCGCGCGCGTGACCATCGCCGCGCGCGACGCCACCCGCCTGGCCGCCGCGGCGGAGCGGCTCGCCGCCGAGACCGGCGTCCCCCCCGAGACCGCCCGCTGCGACCAGTCGGACCCGGCCCAGGTGGCGGCGCTGGCCGCGCGCTACGAGGGGAGACCGCTGCACGCCCTGGTCTGCGCCGCCGGCGGCAGCCATCGCTCCCCCTTCGAGGCCCTGACCGACGAGCAGTGGCTGGCGAACTACGAGTTCAACATCCTCGGCACCGTGCGCGCCGTGCGGGCCATGCTGCCCGCGCTGCGCCGCGCCGGCGGGGCGCGGGTGGTGCTTCTCGGCGCCGTCTCGGCCCGCCAGCCGACGGCGCATCAGGTCGTCTCCAACACCCACAAGGCGGGCCTGCTCGCCCTCGCCAAGACGCTCTCGCTGGAACTGGCCTCCGAGGGCATCGGGGTGAACAGCGTCTCCCCCGGCCGCGCCCTGACGCCGCTCTGGCAAAAGCGCGCCACCACCATGGCGCGGGATGAGGGCATCACCGAGGAGGCTGTGCTCCAGCGCGTCGCCGCCGACATCCCCATGGGCCGCCTCGGTGCGCCAGAGGAGGTGGCCGCCATGGTGGCCTTCCTGGCCGCGCCGGTGTCGGCCTATGTCACCGGACAGGCCGTCGCGGTGGATGGTGGGCTGCAGCGCGGGGTCTGATCGGCAGCGCCGGGGGAGAAGGAATTCTCCCCCGGAGCCCCCCTCTCCTTTTCTTGTGTCAGTTTTGCCGCGCCGGCTGCCGCAGCGCGGAATGGTGCCGCCCGTAGAAGGCATAGAGCACCAGGCCGATCGCCATCCAGACCACCAGGCGCAGCCAGGTGTCCGCAGGCAGCCCCGCCATCAGCAGAAGGCTGAAAGCCATGCCAAGGATCGGCACGACGGGCACGCCCGGCGCGCGGAAGGGGCGGGCCATCCCTGGTTCGCTCCGGCGCAGGTAGAGCACCGCGCCGCAGACCAGCACGAAGGCGAAGAGCGTGCCGATGCTCACCATCTCGCCGAGAATGCCGATCGGCACCATGGCGGCGATGACGGCCACCACCGAGCCGATCATGATCTGGCTGATCCAGGGCGTCTGCAGCCGCGGGTGGATGCGCGAGAAGACCGGCGGCAAGAGGCCGTCCCGGGCCATGGTGAGGAAGATGCGGGCCTGCCCGTAGAGCAGAACCAGGATCACCGTGGTCAGCCCGGCCAGCGCGCCGAGCTTGATGAGGCCGGAAAGCCAGCCCAGGCCGATCACGTCCACGCCCCGGGCGATCGGGTCGGCCACGTTCAGCTGGGGGTACGGCACCAGGCCGGTGAGCACGCCGGCGACCAGCACGTAGAGCACCGTGCAGATGGTGAGCGAGGCCAGTATGCCGATCGGCATGTCCCGCTGCGGCGAGGCCGTCTCCTGCGCCGCCGTCGAGATGGCGTCGAAGCCGATGAAGGCGAAGAACACCACCCCCGCCCCGCGCAGCACGCCGCTCCAGCCAAAATGGCCGAACTCGCCGGTATTGGCGGGCAGGAAGGGGTGCCAGTTGGCCGGCGTGACATAGGCCGCGCCGATCAGGATGAAGAGCAGCACGACGGCGAGCTTCACCACCACCATCGCGTTGTTCAGCCGCGTCGATTCCCGCGTGCCCAGGACCAGCAGCGCCGTCAGGCCGAGCACGATCAGCGCGGCCGGCAGGTTGAACAGCGCCACCGCCTCCGCCCCATCGGCGAGCCGCGCGGCGGTGCCGGTGGCCTGCATCAGCACGGGCGGAAGATGCAGGCCGAGGCTGGCGAGAAGGCTGCCCACATAGCCCGACCAGCCGACCGCGACCGTGGCCGCGCCCATGGCGTATTCGAGGATGAGGTCCCAGCCGATGATCCAGGCCATCAGTTCGCCAAGCGTCGCATAGGTATAGGTGTAGGAACTGCCGCTGACGGGGATCATCGCCGCCAGCTCGGCATAGCAGAGCCCGACAAAGGCGCAGGCGATGCCGCCCAGGAGGAAGGAGAGGACCAGCGCCGGCCCGGCATATTGCGCGGCGGCGGTGCCGGTCAGCACGAAGATGCCGGCGCCGATGATGGCACCAATTCCCAGGGCGGTGATACTGAAGGGGCCCAGCGCCCGTCTTAGCTCGACTTCGCCGGTATCGGCCGACGCGATGATATCGGGAATGCTCTTGCGCGCGGTATAGGCCGCTCTGTCCATCAGCGAACTTTCTGGTGCCGGGCTGAATGCCCCGCCCGGTAATGCCCGCCGCGCGCTCCCGGTTGCGCCGGGAGCGGCCCCGCCCCGGCGCGGAAGGGGAAAGGCTCCAGGGACGTCCCTTCCCTTACCTCCCGTTCCGCTTCGCCCGCCGCGCCAGGAGGTTGAGCCCCTCCACCAGGGCGGAGAAGGCCATGGCCGCGTAGATGTAGCCCTTCGGCACATGCGCCCCGAAGCCTTCCGCGATCAGCGTCATGCCGATCATCATCAGAAAGCCCAGCGCCAGCATCACCACCGTCGGATTGTGCTGGATGAAGCGCGCCAGCGGATCGGCGGCGAGCAGCATCACCGTCACCGCGGCGAGCACGGCGATGACCATGATCGGCACATGCGGCGTCATGCCCACGGCGGTGATGATGCTGTCGATCGAGAAGACGAGGTCCAGGACCAGGATCTGCGCGATGGCGGCGCCAAAGCCGAGCTGCGCGCCCTTGCCGGCGAACATGTCGCCCTCGGCCGGCGGGTCCACGTTGTGGTGGATCTCCTTGGTGGCCTTCCACACCAGGAACAGCCCGCCGGCGACGAGGATCAGGTCGCGCCAGGAGAAGCCGTGCCCGAAGGCCTCGAAGACCGGCGCGGTCAGCCGCACGATGATGGCGATGGTGCCGAGCAGCGCGAGCCGCAGCACCAGCGCCAGCCCGATGCCGATCCGCCGCGCCCGCGCCTGCTGCGCCGCCGGCAGCTTGTTGGTGATGATCGAGATGAAGATCAGGTTGTCGATGCCGAGCACCACCTCCATCGCCACCAGGGTGGCGAGCGCTACCCAGGCGGCCGGGTCCGCGGCAAGGGCGAGCAGCGCCTCCATCAGCTGGCCTCCGCGCCGGGAATGATCTCGGGCGCATAGACCCGCACGGCGCGGGGCAGCAGCCGGAAATGCGCGGGCGTGTGGGTGTTGATCTCGCCGTCGGTGTTCACCGGCATGGGCCGCCGGGTGCGCACCTCGCATTCCGTGGTGGGAAAGGCACGCACGTCCCGCCACTGGCCATGCGTGCCGCGCCGGAGATACGGCACCAAGGCCAGCAACCGCCAGCGATGGTCCAGCTCCAGGCTGTAGACGTCGAGCTTGCCGTCATCCGGCCGCGCCGTGCTTTCCACTGTCATGCCACCGCCATAATGCCGCCCGTTGCCCACCGCAACCTGGATGGTACGCACCTGCTCGGTCCTACCATCATGGGTGATCCAGGCGGTGAAGGGGCGCACCTCCCGCAGCAGGCGAAAGGCGGCCAGGGCATAGCCCAGCTTGCCCCAGCGGCGCTTCTCCTCGCGCCCCAGCCGCTGCGCCAGGATGGCGCTGAAGCCGATGCTCGCGACGTTGAAGAAGGGCTTGCCGTTCACCTCGCCCAGGTCGATCGGCCGCAGGTGCCCGGCGGCGATCACCTCCGCCGCCGCCACCGGGTCCGGTTCGATGCCCAGGCTGCGCGCCAGGTCGTTGGCGGTGCCGAGCGGCAGGATGCCGAAGGGCAGGCCGGTTTCCATCAGCGCCGGCGCCGCGCCGTTCAACGTGCCGTCGCCGCCGCCCAGGATGACCGCCGTGAAGCCCTCCGCCGCACGCGCGCGGATCACGTCGGCCCCGCTCTGCCCGGGCGAGCAATGGTGCTCGACCAGCGTCCAGCCAGCGCCGCGCAGCACATCCAGCGCCGCCTCAATGGCCGTGCCGCCGTTCCGGGCCCGGCCATTGACGATCAGCAGGGCGCGGCGGCTGGCGCCCGCCGGCGCCGGCTCCGCCGCGATGGCCATGTCGCCTGCCCTGTCGTTCATCCAGCTTGTCTCTCCCCTCCAGCGGTCGCGCCGCTGTGAAACACGTGACGAGCAAGAGAGATGCGCCCCCGCCCGCAACCCCGGAAAAAAAGCAGCGTCTTTGCCTTGTTACGTACGGAACCCGGCATGCCCCATCTCCCCTTCCTCAGCCACCTCACCCACCGCTTCAGTTGGGGCCAGTTCGTCACCCTGGCCGCGCTCTCGGTCTGTGCCGGCGGGCTCTGGGCCTTCGCCGTGCTGGTGGACGAGACCATGGAGGGCGAGACCCACGCCTTCGACCAGGCCGTGCTGCTGGCGCTCCGCCAACCCGGGGACACGGCCGAGCCCATCGGCCCGCTCTGGCTCAAGATCATGATGCGCGATTTCACCTCGCTCGGCAGCTACGCCGTGCTGCTGCTGCTCGGGCTGCTGGCGCTCGGCTATATCATGATACTGCGGAAGTGGCTTTCGGCGTTGCTGCTGGTGGTGTCCTTCGGCGGCAGCATGGTGCTGAACAACCTGCTGAAGCATGGTTTCGACCGCCCGCGGCCGGAGCTGGTGGCGCATCTCGCCGATGTCTACACGGCCAGCTTCCCGAGCGGCCATGCCATGCTCTCCGCCACCTGCTACCTGACGCTGGGCACGCTGCTGGCCGGCGTGGCGCAGCACCGCAGCCTCAAGGCCTATATCCTGGGCTGCGCCATCGCCATCGTCGTGGTGATCGGCATCAGCCGGGTCTATCTCGGCGTCCACTGGCCCACCGACGTGCTGGCGGGCTGGGCGCTCGGCGCCGCCTGGGCCATGGCCTGCTGGCTGCTGCTGCGCGCCTGGCTGGGCTACCGTGCCCCGCGCCAGCGGCAGGGCTGACCTGGAAAAGACGCAACCCAGCGGGGGCGTCGCGGGTTGCCTATGGCGTCACCTCACGGATGGAGAGGGAGGCCATGCCCTACCTGATCAAGCTCATCTCCCCCAGTGGCGCGGTGCTCTACGGCGCCCGAGGCGAGCCGGAGGGACAGCGCGCCGAGGTCGGCAGCCCCACCGCCGCGGAGCGGTTCGTCTCCCGCAAGGTGGCCGAGGAGGCGCTGTCCCAGCTGCGCCGGGAGCCACGCTTCCAGGGCTATTCCTTCGCGGTGGTGGAGCCCTGAAACCGGGCGGCGAGCAGCACGCCGCCCCGCGTTAGTCCCGCACCGCCCCGGCCAGCCAGTCGCGGAAGGCCAGCGCCTCCGGCCGGGGTGCCGGCGGCAGGATCAGCCAATAGTGGTCGCCGCTCGGTACGGCGCGCGGGGCCAGCGGCACGAGCCGCCGCCGCCGCACATCCTCCGCGACGAAGGCCGGTGCGCAGATCACCGCCCCCAGCCCCTCCAGCGCCGCCTGGATCGCCAGGCTGGTGCTCTCGAAGAGCAGCGGCGGCGTGGCGGCCTCTCGTCCCTGGCCCTTCCCCTGGCCCTTCCCTTGCCCCTTCCCCTGCCCCTTCCCCTGCGCCGCCAGCCAGACGGCCCAGTCCTGCGGCCGCACCCGGCTGCCCAGCAGCCGCATCTCCGCGACATCCCGCCGGTGCCGCGCCGGTCCAGCCAGCGCAGGCGCGGCGAAGGGTGCCACCAGCAGCGGTTGCAGCCGCAGCGCCCCGGGCGCCGGCGGGCTCTCCGCCGGCGCGCTGCGTACCGCCGCATCCACCCCATCCCGGGCGAAGTCCACCAGCGCCGTCGAGGTCGCCAGTTCCACCTCAAGGCCGGGATGGCGGGCACGGAAATCCGGCAGGCGCGGGATCAGCCAGCGCAGCGCCCAGGTGGTATAGGCGCGGATGCGCAGCGGCGCCGGCCGCGCATCCAGCGCCGCCGTGGCCGCGCGCAGCCGGGCGAAAGCGGCGGTCACCTCGGCGGCGTAGCGCTCCCCTGCCTCGGTCAGCGCCACCGCGTTCGCGCCGCGCCGCAGCAGCGCCACGCCGAGCCTCGCCTCCAGCAGGCGCAGGCGCTTGCTGATGGCGGGCTGCGTGACGTTCAGCGCCGCCGCCGCCGCGGTCAGGCTTCCGGTTTCGGCGACGAGCGCGAAGGCGCGCAGCGCGCCGAGCGGGGGCAAGGTTTCCTCCATTACGGCAGACTAACCTGAGGTTTGGGTGGTGCAAGAATTCTTCCCTGGGTCGCCGCCCGCATCGGCCGCATCCTCCGCGCGACAAGAAATCCGGCCCACCACGAGGCCGCCCCCGGAGGAGAATGCCCATGCGCCGCCGCACCGCCCTGATGCTGCCATCCCTGCTGCTGCCGGCGCTCGCCCGCCCCGCCCGCGCGGCCGGCTTCCCCGACCGCCCGCTGCACATGATCATTCCCTTCACCGCCGGCGGCAGCAACGACATCGTCGGCCGGCTGGTGGCCGAGCACATGGGCGATCAGCTCGGCCAGACCGTGGTGGTGGAGAACAAGGGCGGCGCCGGCGGCCTGATCGGCACCGACCTCGTCGCCAAGGCGGAGCCCGACGGCTACACCTTCCTGCTGGGCGGCAGCGGCAGCTTCCTGATCTCCTCGCTGGTGCAGCCGAACGTTCCCTACGACATCATCAAGGACTTCACGCCCATCGGCTTCATCGGCAACGCGCCGAACGTCATCGTGGTGAACCCCAAGTTGCCGGTGCACAACGTGAAGGAGCTGAAGGACTACGCCAGCAAGAAGAAGCCGACGATGTCCTTCGGCACCCCGGGCGTCGGCACAACGGGCCATGCGCTGGGCGCGATGATCGCGCAGGTGCTGGACGTGCCGCTGGAGTTCATCCCCTACCGTGGCACCGGCCCGGCGCTGACCGACGTGCTGGCCGGTCGCGTGGACATGATGACCAACGCGGCCGCGCCGCTGAAGCCGCATATCGAGGACGGTCGGCTGCGCGCCATCGGCCTGGCGGCGCCGAAGCGCTCCGTCATCCTGCCTGACCTTCCGACCACGGTGGAGCAGGGCTTCCCCGGCATCCAGTCCTCCACCTGGTATGCGCTGCTCGGCCCCGCCGGCATGCCGCAGGACCGCGTGAACAAGCTGCACGCGGCGCTGAACAAGACCCTCGCCGACAAGACCGTGCAGAAGCGCATGATCGACGAGGGCGTGGAGGTCGAGCCGAGCCCCACCCCGGCCGACTTCGCCAAGTTCCTGCTGGAGGACCGCGAGCGCTGGAAGCAGGTGGTGGACCGCGCCGGCATGAAGGTCGAGTGACGGCCATGTGCCGGAATGACGCGCCGCGGCCAGGAGGGGCGCCGCCCCTCCTCGACCTCCCCGCCGGGGAGGCTGAGCCTCCCCGGACCCCTGCATTCGTCGGCGGCTCCCGATGACCGCCCGCCCGCCCCTCCGCCGCATCGCCCTGCTGGACGATTTCGGCGATGCCGCCCGCCGCGCGGCCGACTGGTCCGGCCTGCCCGTGGAAGTCTTCACCGACCACCTCGCCGGCCCTGCCCTGGCCGAGCGCCTGCGCGGTTTCGACGCGGTGGTGCTGATCCGCGAGCGCAGCCCCTTCCCCGCCGAACTGGTCGAGGCGCTGCCTGAGCTGCGCCTGGTGATCACCACCGGCATGCGCAACCGCGTTCTCGACCTCGCCGCCTGCCAGGCGCGCGGCATCGCCGCCTGCGGCACGCCCTCCTCGGCGGCGCCGACGGTGGAACTGGCCTGGGGCCTCATACTCGGCCTCGCCCGCCGCATCCCCGCGCAGGAAATCGCGCTGCGTCAGGGCCATTGGCAGGCGCACCCGCCCGGCCTGGAGCTGGAGGGCGCCACCCTCGGCGTCGCCGGCCTCGGCCGCATCGGCGTGCGGATCACGGCCATCGCCCTGGCCTTCGGCATGAAGGTGCTGGCCTGGAGCCCCAACATGACGCCCGAGCGTGCTTCCGCCGCCGGCGCCGAGCTGGTCTCCAAGCAGGACCTCTTCGCCCGCTCCGACGTCGTCAGCCTGCATCTCGGCCTCGGCCCCACCACGCGGGGCATCGTCGGCGCGCAGGAACTGGCGGCGATGAAGCCTGGGGCACTGCTGGTGAACACCTCCCGCGGCGCCCTGGTGGACGAGCCAGCTCTGCTCGCCGCGCTGCATGAGGGCCGGCTCGGCGGCGCCGCCATTGACGTGTTCGAGGAGGAGCCGCTGCCGCCGGACCACCCGCTGCTGGCGGCGCCCAACACGCTGCTGACGCCGCATCTCGGCTACGTCTCCGCGCGGAACTACCGCGCCTATTTCGAAGGCGCCACGGCCTGCCTGCGCGCCTGGAACGCCGGCGCGCCGCTGCCGAACCCGCTGAACGCGGCGGCCGGCGCCCCAACCTGACAGGACCCAGACCCATGACCCCCGACCAGCCGGCGAGCGACACCATCCTCCTTTCCGTGGATGGCCCCGTCGCCACCCTGACGCTGAACCGCCCCGAGCGCCGCAACGCCATCGACGACGCCATGCGCGGCGACCTGATGGCAGTCCTCGACCGTGTCTCGCGCGACGATGCCATTCGCGCCGTCGTCGTCACCGGCGCGGGAAAAGGCTTCTGCGCCGGCGGCGATGTGCGCGGCATGAGGGAGCGCCTCGCCGCGCCGCATGGCCAGATCGCGCTGAACGGCTGGCGGCGGCAGCAGCGCACGCACCACGCCATCGCCATGCTGCACGCGCTGCCCAAGCCCACCATCGCCGCGGTGAACGGCGCCGCCACCGGCTTGGGCTGCGACGTCGCGCTCTGCTGCGACTTCGTCATGGCCGGCGCCTCCGCCCGCTTCGCCATGAGCTACGTGCAGCGCGGCCTGATCCCCGATGGCGGCGGCATGTACTTCCTGCCGCGCCGCGTCGGCCTCGCCCGCGCCAAGGAGCTGATCTTCACCGGCCGCACGCTGGAGCCGGAGGAGGCGCTGAAGCTCGGCGTCGCCGACCGCGTCACCAGCGACGCGGCGCTGCTCGACGACGCCCGCGCCTGGGCCGCCGAGCTGAGCCAGGGCGCCCCCGCCTCCCTCGCCTTGGCCAAGTCCATCCTCGACCAGACCTTCGAGCTTTCCGTGGAGCAGGTCTTCGCCATGGGCAGCCAGGCGCAGGCGATCTGCTACAGCAGCCAGGAGCACCTGGATTCCGTCGCCGCCTTCCTCGCGCGCAGCGAGGCGAAGAAGGCCAGCCGCGCATGAACGCCGTCACCGACAGCCACGCGCTGCAACGCCTGCTGCGCCCGCGCAGCGTCGCCGTCATCGGCGCCTCGGCCGATCCGTCCAAGATGACCGGCCGCCCGGTCGCCTATCTCCAGAAGCACGGCTTCACCGGCGCCATCTGGCCGGTGAACCCGCGCGCGACGGAAATCGGCGGCCTGCCCTGCTTCGCGGACGTGGCTTCCCTCCCCGGCGCACCGGACGCCGCCATCGTCCTGCTCGGCCCGGAGCGCGCCGAGGCGGCGGTGCGCGACCTCGCCGCCCGTGGCTGCGCCGCCGCCATCGTGCTGGCCAGCGGCTATGGCGAGGCCTCCCCCGAGGGCGCCGCGCGCCAGGCGGCGCTGAAGCAGGCGGCCGGGCGGATGCGCATCCTCGGCCCCAACACCATTGGCCTGGTCAACCTGACCGACGCCATCACCCTTTCCGCCACTGGCGCGCTGGAGATCGGCGGCCTGCCGCGCGGGCGCCTCTCCGTCATCTCGCAGAGCGGCGGCATCCTGGGCTCGCTGCTCTCCCGCGCCGCCGATCGCGGCATCGGCCTCGCCAAGCTGATCGCCACGGGCAACGAGGCCGACCTCGACAGCACCGATTTCCTCGACGCCCTGCTGGACGACCCGGAGACCGACACCGTCGCCCTCTATCTGGAAGGCCTGCGCCGGCCGCAGGAATTCCGCGCGGCGGCGCGGCGCGCGGCCTCGCTCGGCAAGTCCATCGTGGTCTACAAGGTCGGCCGCTCGGAATCCGGCGCGCGTTCCGCCGCCTCGCATACCGGCGCCCTGGCCGGCGCCGACCGCGCCTATGACGCGCTGTTCCGCCAATGCGGCGTGATCCGCGCCGAGAGTTTCAACGACCTGCTCGACATCCCCGCCGCCCTGGCCCCCGGCCGCCGCGCGCAAGGGAAGCGCGTCGCCGTGCTGACCTCGACCGGCGGCGCCGGCACGCTGCTGGCCGACAACCTGGGTCTCGCCGGCTTCGCCCTCCCCGTGCCCGACGCCGCCACCGACGCCCGCCTCGCCGCGCTGCTCGACGGCGACCAGACCGCCACCGGCCGCAACCCGGTGGACGTCACGCTCGCCGGCCTGCGCCCCGACCTGTTCCGCGGCGCCATCACCGCGCTGCTGGAAAGCCCGGAATACGACGCGCTGGTCACGGTCGTCGGCTCCTCCGCCCTGGCGCAGCCCGACATCGTCGCCGACGCCATGCTGGAGTGCCAGCGGACCAGCGAGAAGCCGATCCTCGCCTATGTCAGCCCGCACGCCCCGCATATCGTGCGGCTGCTGAACCAGCAGGGCATCGCCGCCTTCGCCACGCCGGAAAGCTGCGCCGCCGTGCTGACCGCCCTGCAGCCGCGCCCGCTGCCGGACGAGGCCGCCCCCGCCGCCCCGCTCCCCGGCGCCGTCGAGATGCTGGCTTCCCTCCCCGCCGGCCCGTTGAACGAGGCCGAGAGCAAGGCGCTCTTCGCCGCCTTCGGCGTGCCCGTCGCGCGCGAGATCGCCGTGACCGACGCCGCGGGCGCTGCCCAGGCCGCGCAGACCCTCGGCGGCGAATTGGTGCTCAAGATCCTGGCCCGCCACATCGCCCATAAGAGCGAGTTGGGCGGCGTCCGCGTCGGCCTCGTGCCGGAGGAGGTGCCCGCCGCCTGCGCCGCCATGCAGGCGCGCGTCGCCAAGGCCGGCCTGCCGCCCGCCGAGGGCTTCCTGGTGCAGGAACGCGTGCGCGGCGGCATCGAGATGATCCTCGGCGTACATCGCGACCCGCAGCTCGGCCCGATGCTCCTGCTCGGCCTCGGCGGCGTCACCGCCGAACTCTTCGAGGACACCGCGCTCCGCCCCCTGCCCGTCACCCGTCCCGAGGTGGAGGCAATGCTGGAGGAGTTGCGCGCGGCGAAGCTGCTGCGCGGCTTCCGCGGCGCCCTGCCGGCCGACATCCCGGCGCTGGTGGAGGCCGTGCTGGCCTTCGCCACCATGGCGATGGCGGCCGGCGAGCGCCTGCAGGAAGCTGAAATCAACCCGCTCTTCGTGCTGCCGGCGGGCCAGGGCGTGCGCGCCGCCGACGGGCTGGTGGTGCTGGCATGAGCGCGACGGCGAACCCCCTCCTGGTCCTGGCCGCGCATGCGGCGACCTGGCGCGACCGGCCCCTGCCGCCGGACCTCGCGCACCATGCCCGCCGCGCCCTGGTGGACTGGTTCGCCGCCCTCCTCCCCGGCGCCATCCGCGCGCCGGCCAGCCTGATGGCCCCCGCTTTGGCCGCCGAGCGCGGCGAGGGCAGCGCCCTCTGCTACACCGACGGAAAGCACGGCGCCCCGCGCCATTCCGCGCTGCTGAACGCCACCGCCGCCCATACTGTGGAGTTCGACGACATCCATCGCGATTCCGGCCTGCATCCCGGCGCCCCCACCATCGCCGCCGCCCTGGCTGTCGCACAAGACCGTAGCCTGGCAATGGAGGACCTGCTCCGCGCCATCATCGCGGGCTACGAGGTCGGCTGCCGCATCGCCCTCGCGGTGCAGCCCAGCCACTACCGCTACTGGCACACCACCGGCACAGTCGGCACCTTCGGCGCTGCCGCCGCCGGGGCGCTGCTGCTGGGTGCGGACGCGGCGCAGATGGGCAACGCCCTCGCCACCGCCGCCACCATGGCCAGCGGCCTCCAGCAGGCCTTCCGCGGCGAGGGCATGAGCAAGCCCCTCCACCCCGGCCACGCCGCCGATGCCGGCCTGCTCGCCGCCCGCATTGCCCTGGCTGGCGTCACCGGCGCGCCGGACGTGCTGCACGGCCCCGTGGGCTTCGCCGCCGCCACCAGTGCCAGCACCGGCGACTGGGCCAAGGCCCTCGACGGCCTGGACCGCGACTTCGCCATCGCCGCCATTACCTTCAAGAACCACGGCTGCTGCGGCCACATCTTCCCGGCGCTCGACGGGATCGGCACGCTGCGCGCCACCCACGGCTTCGGCCCGGGCGACGTCGAGAGCATCCATGTCGGCGGCTACCGCGCCACCCAGGAACTCTGCGACCGCCCCCACGCCGCCACCGAGCAGGAGGCCCGCTTCAGCGTGCAGTACTGCGTCGCGGCCCTGCTGCATCTCGGCGGCGTGCGCCTCGCCGCCTTCACCCCCGACGCCCTGGCCGACCCCATATTACGCGCCACCATGCCGAGGGTGAGCGTCAGCATCGCCCCCGACCTCGCCGACGCCTATCCCCGCCGCCGCGCCGCCCATCTGCGCGTGGCGCTCCGCGACGGGCGGGTGCTCACCCGCACCCAGCCCAACCGCAAGGGCGACCCGGAAGACCCGCTCTCCGACGACGAGCTTTCCGACAAGTTCCGCGAACTGGTCACGCCCGTCCTGGGCGCGGCGGAAACCGCCGCGCGGCTCGGTGCGCTCTGGCACGGCGCGGAACTTCCAAACTGAAGCCGCCTGGGAGGCTCTGCCTCCCAGACCCTCCGCCGGGGAGGTAACGACCTCCCCGGACCCCGCGATCAGTGGGCGCCCGCCCCCATCCAGGCACGGGTTTCCGCCAGCAACTCTGCCGAGAGCGCCGGGTCGTCGCTCATCCGTGCCAGCACCAGCGCCCCCACCATGGCCGCCCAACTGCCGATCGCCGCCCGCCGCCGTTCGGCCTCGCTCTCCCCCGGCGCACCGGCCGCCAGTGCCGCGATCTGCCGCTGCAACCCCACCGTGAGCGCCGCGCGCGCCTCCGGCGCCTGCCGGATCGCCTCTGCGCCCAGCCCCGCCATCGGGCAGCCGCCGGCGCGGTCGGCACAATGGCGCTCCGAGAGATAGCGCGCCGCATAGCCCGCCAGGTCTGGCCCGGCCTCCTCGGTCGCTGTCAACGCCTGCGCCAGTGCCTGCGCGATCAGGTCATCCTTCGAGCGGAAATGCCCGTAGAAGCCGCCATGGGTGAGCCCCGCCGCCTTCATCACCTCCGCCACCGTCACCGCCTCGAAGCCGCGCTCCCGGAACAGCCGCCCGGCCGCCTCCAGGATCCGGCGCCGGTTCTCCGCCATCTGCTCGCGACTGACCTTCATTCCACTCTCCGACATGTCGCTTGACAGCATACATGATAATCATCATCAATGCATTTAGATGATTATTATCATCATTAAACCCTCTCGCCTCCACAGGAGAGCCCCATGGCCACCCCCCGCCCCGCCGTGCTGATCACCGGTGCCTCCACTGGCATCGGCGCCGCCTATGCCGAGCGCTTTGCCCGTCGTGGCCATGACCTCGTGCTGGTCGCGCGCGACCTCGCCCGCATGGAAGCCCTCGCCGCCCGCCTCCGCGCCGAGACAGGCGTCACCGTGGACCTGCTCCGCGCCGACCTCACCGCGCCCGCCGACCTCGCCGCCGTGGAAACCCGCCTGCGCGAGGATGGCCGCATCGGCGTGCTGGTGAACAATGCCGGCGCCACCCTGCCCGGTGGCTTCCTGGAACAGACGCCGGAGGCCGTCGCCGGCCTCATCGCGCTGAACGCCACCGCCCCCGCCCGCCTCGCCGCCGCCATCGCGCCGCGGCTCGCGCAGGGCGGCAGCGGCGCCATCGTCAACATCGCCTCGGTGGTCGGGCTGGCGCCGGAACTCGGCATGGCGGTCTATGGCGCCACCAAGGCCTTCATGCTCTTCCTGAGCCAGGGCTTGCAGCGCGAACTCGGTCCCAAGGGCGTCTATGTCCAGGCCGTGCTGCCCGCCGCCACCCGAACCGAGATCTGGGAGCGTTCGGGCCGGGACGTGAGCACCCTCAAGGGCGTCATGGATGTCGGCGAGCTGGTGGACGCGGCGCTGACCGGCTTCGACCGGCGTGAGCCCGTCACCATCCCCCCGCTCCCCGATGCGGCGCAATGGGAAGCCTTCGAGGCGGCGCGACAGGCCATGCTGCCGAACTTCGCGCAGGAGCGCGCCGCGCCACGCTACCGCGACCCGGCCTGATCCCCGCGCGGCGGCGCGCTCACTTGCCGAGCCGCTGCTCCCCGGCCAGCGGCACCGCCGCCGGCCGCAGCAGCGCCGCCGCCCCGATGAAGGCCGCCGCCAGCGCGATGCCGATCAGGTCCGTAACCCCCTCCGGAACCAGCAGCAGCAACCCGGCGATGCCGATCCCGACGCGCGCCCAGAGCGGCAGCCGTCCCAGCCCGTAAAGGTGTCCCTCGAAGGCCGAGGCCAGCAGCAGGATGGCGGCGAGCGCCGTCACCACCGCCTGCAGAATGGTCGGCAGGTCGCCCTTCAGGATCAGCGCCGGCTGGAACACGAAGAGCACCGGCAGCAATAGCAGCAGCACGCCGACGCGCAGCGCTGTGAAGCCGGTGACCATCGGGCTCGCCTTGGCGATCGAGGCAGCGGCGATGGCGGCCAGCGCCACGGGCGGCGTGATGAAGGAAACCACGCCCCAGTAGAGCACGTAGAGATGCGAGGCCATCGGATCGAGCCCGGCCTGCACCAGCGCCGGCGCCAGGGTGATGGCGAGGAAGATGTAGCAGGCCGAAGCCGTCATCCCCATGCCCAGCACGAAGCTGGTGAGCGCGCCAAAGAACAGCAGCAGCGACACATTGCCACCGGCGTAGAGCACCAGCTCGCGCGAGAAGGAGTTGGCCACGCCGGTGACGGAAAGCGCACCGATGATCAGCCCGATGCCGGCGATCAGCGCGACAAGATGCGCGACGGTCCGCCCCGCCTCCACCACCAGCCCGGCGAAGCGGCTCCAGCCGAACCCCGTCTGCTTCCGCCGCAGCACCGCGACGGCGAGCAGGAACAGCGCCACCCAGAAGGGCGCCTCCGACTCGATGCGGAACATCAGCAGCATCAGCGTCAGCGCCACGATGGCGAGGAGATAATACCAGCCGCCCTTCAGCGTCGGCAGCAGCGCCGGAACCTCCTCGCGCGACACGCCGCGCAGGTTGTGCGCCACGGCATAGAGGTCGGTCTGCACGAAGAGGGCGAGGTAGTAGAGCACCGAGGGCAGCGCTGCGGCGACGACGACCTCGCTGTAGGGCACGTTGAGGAAGTTCGCCATGATGAAGGCCGCGGCACCCATCACAGGCGGCATCAGCGCGCCGCCGGTCGAGGCGCAGGCTTCCACCGCGCCGGCATAATGCGGCGAATAGCCGCAGCGCTTCATGGTCGGGATGGTCAGCGTGCCGGTGGTCAGCACGTTGGAGGTCGGACTGCCCGAGAGCATGCCGAACAGCGCGGAGGAGACCACGGCCACCTTGGCCGGCCCGCCGCGGCTGGTGCCCATCAGCGCCAGCGCGAAATCCATGAAGAACCCCGCCCCGCCCGTCGCCGCCAGCACCACGCCGAAGACGAGGAAGCCGATCAGCGTATCCGCCACCACCTGCATGGGGATGCCGATGACGCTCTCGGTACCGAAGACATGTTCCTGGATGGTGGCCGGCAGGCCCAGCTCGACGCCCCAGAGAAAGCCCGGCATGTGCCCCGCGAAGAGCGGGAAGGCACCGAAGACGACGCAGGCCAGGAACAGGATAAGCTCGCCGGTGCGTCGCGTGCATTCCAGCACCAGCAGCACGAAGAGCCCGGCCAGGGCGGTTGCCCAGTCCGGTGCCGTGGCGCTCCAGCCGCGAAGCTGGATGGTCAGCGCCTCGCTGCCGAGCCAGATGCCGAGCGCCAGGATCGCGGCGGCCAGCACCCAGTCATACCAGGGCACGCGCGCCCTGGCGCCCTTGCTGCCGGGAAAGGCGAGGAAGGCGAAGGCGCCGAACAAGCCGATCAGCGCGTAGTAGTAGGCCGTGCTGATCGGCCGGAAGCCGAACAGCCCGAGGTTGAAGATCTGGTTCACCGACATCAGCAGGCCGATGGCGGAGAGGCCGAAGGCCGCCCAGAAAGGGGCGCCGCCGGCGAGCCGTCCGGACTGCGCCTCCGGTTCCTGGGGTGGCGGCGGGCTGTCGGGCAGAGCGGCGGCGCTCATGGGATTGGCTCCCGGAAATGGCGGGGTCCGGGGGGACATTGTTCCCCCGGCCGCACGCGGGCCTCAGAGCGCCGCAAGCGCCTTGGCGCGCACCGGCATCCAGGCCTTCTCCAGCGCCTCGCCGCTTTCCTTGCCGCCGGGCCCGCCCATGAACTCCTTCCAGGCCGCCTGCAGCGCCTGGTGCCGCTTCAGCGTCTTGTCCTGCCACTGCTGATGCGTGTCGGACCAGAGCCCCACCTTCTTCAGGTAGCGGATGGCACCCTCGTGGAAGGCCGCATCCATCGGCGGCGTGCCGGCCTCCTTCATCTTCCAGCGCGTCATGATGCCGCTGACGTCCTTGTACAGGTCGTAGCTCTGGTCGAGCGCCTGCATCATGGCGAAGACCTCATCGGTGTCGGCATCGGCGTTCACCGTCACCATCGGGTAGCGGTAGCCCATGACATTGACCGGGTTCTGCTCGGACATGCCGGCACCGACCGTCTCCGCGAAGGGATCGACGAAGGGCACCGCCTTGCGCGCCGCCTCCCAGCCCTTGGCGTTGCTGGGATCGAGCTGCACCCAGGAGATGCCGCGCGGGCTAGCCTCCAGCTCGCGCAGCACGGCGGCTGCGGGGGCGGCGCCGGCGGCATCCGCGCGCCCCTCGATCAGCGCCCGCAGGCTGGCGCCATAGGAGGGGAACTGCACGACCTCCACGTCGTTCAGCGTCAGCCCGGCGAAGGCCAGGATCGGCTCCACCTTCAGGTTGACCGAGGTATTGGCCGGCACATAGGCCAGCCGCTTGCCCTTCAGGTCCTCCGGCTTGGTGATGCCGCTCTCCTTGGTGGCGACGACGGAGAAGGCGTTCTTCCGGCCGCAGAGGACGCGGAAATCCTGCGGCCCCCATTGCGGGTCGGCGTATTCGTAAAGCCCCTCCACGGCGAAATAGAGTTCGTTGGCCAGCCAGGCATGGCTGGCGCGGCGCTGCTTCAATGGCAGCACGCGGCCGATCGAGGTGCCGGAGGGTTGCAGCCGCACCCGCGTGCCATAGGCCTTGCCCATGGCGTCGGCGATGGCCGAGGCCTCGACATAGCCGGTTGAGCCGACGTCATAGACCGACCAGATCTGCGTCGCCGGCAGGTGGTCGATCTTCTTCGTCTGCGCGGCGGCGGTGCCGATCAGCGCCGGGCGCGCCAGCAGCGCGGCGCCGCCCAGGGCAAGACTCTGGCGTCGGGTGATCATCTCGGACGGTTTCCCCTGTGAGTTTTTTGTAAACTTCGTTTGGTCGCCAGCGGTATTCGCCGGCCTGCGGGGAGGCTTCCGGATTGCGGCGCCGGTGTCAAACGCAAACCGCGGCGCGGGGCGGTGGCCGCGGAACCCTCCCCAATCCGCCTAAAGGGCGGGTGCTTCCGCCCTGCTCCCGGGCGCCGCACGCAGGAGCAGGCCGATCACCGCCATCTCGGCGATCAACTGCCCGGCGAACGTGTCGAGCGCCGCGAGAACCGCCTCTCGTTGCGCCTCGGGGAAATTCGGCGGCGGGCGCAACACCGGCAGCAGGCGGGCGGAGATGGCGCGCGCCTCCGCCAGCAGCGCGTCGCGGCCGCGGGGGATGCTGCCATCCCCCATCCGAGCGGCGCAGGCGGCGTGCAGCGGCGGGAGCAGCCTCGGCCAGAGTGCCAGATGGCGGTAAAGGCTCGGCACCGCGGCAGCAGCGGCGGGCCCGTGCAGCGCCGCGAGGCCGCGGACCCAGCCCTGTGCTTCCGGCTCCAGCGCCTCCAGCCGCGGCATGGGCGGGGTGGGCGGCAGGGAGGGCAAGGGCGGCGCGGCGGCAGGCGGCGCGCCGCCCCCGGCCGCCGCGCCGGTGAGAACGGAGCGCAGCGCGGTGAGCAGTTGCAGGTTGGTGCAGTTGCCGCGGTTGTAGATCTCGACCACCGCCTGCGCCTCGGCCGGCAGGGCCGGGAATTCCCCGACAACATCGCCGGCCTCGCGCAGCGCCGCCGCCTCCAGCCGCGCGGTGCCCTCCGCCAGCAGCACCGAACCGGCGGCTGGCCGCACCGCTTCCCAGGCCCAGGGCAGCATGCCCGGCAGCGCGGCGAAGTGCCGCCAGATCAGGTTGACAACGGGAATGCCGGCCGCCGCGCGCAAGGCGTCGTAGATGCGGGCGGTTTCGCCGGTCGCGTCCGGCTCGGGTACCTCGGGAAAGGACATGTCGGCGTCTCCTCGCTGCCTCTCGCGCACCTCAGGCGAAACCCGCCTGTCCCGCCGCGGGGTCGGCGAGCAACGCGGGTGGCAGCGGCATCTCCTCCTCCACCGCCAGCGGGTCGCGCGGCAGCACGCGGTGGCGCATCACCAACCGCGCCAGCGCCAGCCGCGCCGCGCCGAGCTCGGGCGGCAGCCGCGCCGCCTCCCAGGCCATCGCCGCGGCGGCGGTCAGGTTGTAGAGCGCACTTGCCGCCTGCCGGGCCAGCGCGGCCTCGCCCTCGGCGGCCTCGGCCAGCCGCAATGCCCTTTGCAGTGCCGAGGGCAGTTCCGGCAGCGCCTGCGCCACGCCTTCCAGCCCCTGCAGATGCCCTTCCAGCGCCGCCAGCGAGCCCTCGCGCCGCGCCGCGCGCAGCACGTCGAGCGCGACGATGTTGCTGGTGCCTTCCCAGATCGAGCCGAGATGCGCGTCGCGCAGCAGCCGGGCGTCGGCAAACTCCTCGATGTAGCCGCAGCCGCCGCGCACCTCCATGGCGTCGCCCGTCACCACGCGGGCGTCGCGGCAGGCGCGGAACTTCAGCAGCGGCGTCAGGATGCGCAGCAGCGCATAGGCGCCGGCCTCGCCGGCATCGCTGCGCGTCAGCGCCGCCGCGGCCTGGAACACCATGCTGCGCGCCGCCTCCGCCCGCACCAGCATCTTGCAGAGTTGCCGCTGCATCAGCGGCATCTGCACGAGCCGCCTGCCGAAAGCGACGCGGCGGTGCGCGATGAACAGCGCCTCCGTCACCGCGCGGCGCATCATGCCGGCGGCGCGCACGCCGTTGGAGAGGCGCGAGTTGTTCACCATGTCGGCCATCTGCCGCATGCCCGCGCCCGGCTCGCCCACCAGCCAGGCGGTGGCGCCCTCCAGCGCGATCTCGCCGCTGGCCATGGACTTGGTGCCCAGCTTGTCCTTCAGCCGCACGATCCGGTAGCTGTTGCGCCGCCCGTCCGGCAGGTCGCGCGGCAGCAGGAAGAGCGAGACGCCCTTGATGCCCGGCGCCGCATCCTCCGGCCGCGCCAGCACCATGGCCAGCGCCGCGTCCGGGTTGCTGCAGAACCATTTCTGCCCCGTCAGCGCCCAGCTTCCGTCCGGCTGCCGCGCGGCGGTCACGCTGGTGGCTGCGATGTCGCTCCCCGCTCCCTGCTCGGTCATGAACATCGCGCCCTGCGCCAGCGCATCAAGGTCCTGGCTCGTCAGCGCCTCGCGGTAGCGCGCCACCAGCGCCTCGTCGCCGAAGCGGCGCAGCGTGCGCGTCAGGCTGTCGGTCATGCTGACCGGGCAGCACAACCCGAACTCGGCCTGCACGAAGAGGTAAGTCAGCGCATACTTCGCCGCCGCCGGCAGCGGCTCCGGCCAGTTCAGCACGCCGCCGCGATGCGACATCGCCGCCAGCCCGAACTCCCCGAAGGCCACTTGCTCCATGGCCCGATAGGCCGGGTGATAGATGATTCGCTGGATGTCCTCGCCGCGCCGGGTGCGATGGTGCAGCACCGGCGGGTTACGGTCCGCCTCGGCCGCCAGCGACGCCAGCTCACCACCCGCGAGCTTCCCCAGGCGCGCCAGGTGTGGCTCCAGATGCGCCCGCAGATCGTGCGGAAGATAGAGCCCCAGCAGCGCGCCCAGCATCGGGTCCGCTCGGTAGAGATCGAGGCCGTGGCTATCGGGAATGGCCTCCGCGCCCACGGGCGGGGCGGCGGCGACGGGGCGCGGGTGCATGGCGCGTCTCCTCGGGCGGTTTCCTGGCGCCCGTGGCTGCTCTTGGCGGCAGCATGCGACGCGCCGGCACGATAGGCCGCCCCTCAGCGCGAGGCCACCCCCTCCCCCTCCGCGGTATCCAGCGCCGGGTCGTTGGCCGCCGAGCCCAGGATATGCGCGCGCACACTCTCCCGCAGTGCCGCCGCGTCGCGCGCCCGCAGCGCGGCCAGGATCTCGCGGTGCCCCTCGGCACTGCGCCGCAGCGCGCGCGCCGAGGGCCAGAGCACCAGCGGCCAAAGCCGGGCGCGGTCGCGCGTCTCGGTCGCCACTTCCACCAGCGCGCGGTTGGGCGCGAAGCTGTAGAGCGTGTCGTGGAAGTCGAGATTGGTGGCGCTCTGCTCGGTCATCGTGCCTTCGGCCACGGCGCGGTCGAAGGCGTCGGCCTTGGCCTCCAGCAACCGCAGCGCCGCCGTGTCGATATGCGGCAGCGCGCTCACCGCCGCCTCCGCCTCCAGCAGCGCGCGCACCTCCAGCATGCCGCGCAGCCGCGCCCGGTCCGGCGTGGCGACGCGGAAGCCGCGGTTCGGCACATGCTCCACCGTCCCCCGCAGCGCCAGCTCGGCCAGCGCCGCCCGCACGTCGAAGCGCGTGGCGCCCAGCCGCTCCTCCAGGTCCACCTGCCGCAGCCACTCGCCCGAGCGATAGCCGCCCGCGCGGATGGCGGCGGCGATCTCGGCGGCCAGGTGGCGCTTGGGGCGGGCGGGACGGGCCATGCAGTGATCGTTCCCCGGCTGAAAAGGGGTTGCGCCGGGGCCGGACCCCAGCCTAGCGTATTGGCGCCAATAATTGCGCCAAAGCGCGCCGGGGTCGAGGCCTGGAAACGCCGCCGGCCCTCACAGGGAAGGAAACGCAGCATGATCCGGATCGGTCGCCGCACCGCCTTGGCCATTCCTGGCCTGATCCTGGCGGACCGCGCCTTCGCCCAGGGGGCCGGCGGCCCGGGCGCCCCGGCCAACTACCCGCAGGGCTACCAGGACGTCGTCAGCGCGGGCGAGAAGGAGGGCAGCCTCCTCATCTACTCCATCATGTCGGCGGAGAACTGGCGGCCGGTGCTGGAAGGCTTCAACAAGCGCTACCCCAAGATCAAGGTGGAGACGCTCGACCTGCCGAACTCGCGCGAGGTCTTCGAGCGCTACCTCGCCGAGCGCGGCACCAACAGCCGCACCGCCGACCTGCTCGCCACCGCCGACCCCTCCGGCTGGATCGAGTTCCAGGGCCGTGGCGAGGTGCTGCCCTACGAGTCCCCCGAGGCGGCCGGCTGGCCCGCCTGGGCCAAGCCCTGGCCCGGCGTCTACACCATCTCGGCCGATCCGCTGGTCTTCATCTTCAACAAGATGCTGGTGCCCGAGGCGCAGCAGCCCAAGAGCTTCGCGCAGTTCGTGCAGCTCGCGCAGGAGAACAAGAGCCGCTGGCGCAACAAGATCACCAGCTACGGCGCGCACAATGGCGGCTTCGGCTACTCGGCCAATTTCGGCTTCGTGCAGAAGCATGGCGACCAGGCCTGGGACTGGTTCAAGCAGCTCGCCCCCGTGCAGCCGCGCTGGGAGCGCTCCGGCGGCCCGATGACGGAGAAGGTCACCTCCGGCGAGTACGTCGCCGGCTGGTTCGTCTCCGCCATCACCTTCTGGCCGCGCCTCGATGATCCGGCGCGCGCGCGCATCCTCGGCTGGAACTTCATGAGCGACGGCCAGCTCGTCATCCTGCGCGGCATGGCCATCCCCAAGGGCGCCAAGAACGTCAACGCCGCCAAGCTGATGACCGACTACATCGCCTCCCCCGAGGGCCAGGCCGCCTTCGGCCGCGGCGGCCTCACTCCGGCGCATCCGGCGGTGAAGCCCGGCGACGGCATCCGCCACACCTACAGCTCGATCGCCGAGGCGGTCGGCGGCGAGCAGAACATCGCCTATATCGACTACAAGCCGGAGATGCTCAGCGGCTACAACGCCTTCATCGACCGCTGGAAGCAGGTCTACGGGGTGAGCTGAGCCGATGGACGCCGCCGTGCCGCGGGTGGAGGCCGCCCCGGCCCCACCATCCGCCTTCCCGCGCGAGGTGCCGATCCAGTACGGCACCGCGCTGCTGGTTCTCGTGCTGGTGGTGGCGCCGCTGCTGCCCGTGCTGCTGCAATCGCTGCTCGACGGCGCCCTCTACGAGGAGCACTACAACCTCACCCTCGCCAACTTCGTCCGCCTCGCGCGGACCGACGGCTTCGGGCTGGTGCTGCTCAACACGGCCATCCTCGCCGGGCTCACCACGCTGGTGGCGCAGCTTTTCGGCACCCTCGCGGCCATCCTGTTCGGCCGCACCGACCTGCCCTTCGCCCGCGTGCTCGGCGAGTTCTTCCTCTGGCCGCTCTATCTCTCGGCGCTGGTGCTCTCCTTCGGCTGGTATTCCGTCTATGGCCCCTCGGGCTACCTGACGCTGCTCTGGCCCGTGGACTGGCTCGGCGATGCGCCCTGGAACCTCTATTCCCTCGGCGGCATGGCGGCCATCGCCGGCGTCTCGCAGGCGCCGCTGGCCTATATCTACTGCCTGTCCTCCGCGACGCTCACCGACCCGACGCTGGAGGAGGCCGCGCGCGTCTCCGGCGCCGGCACCGGCCGCACGCTCTGGCGCGTCACCCTGCCGCTGATGAAGCCGGCCATCGCCTACAGCGCCGTGCTGAACTTCACCATCGGCCTGGAGCTGCTCTCCGTGCCGCTGATCTTCGGCGACCCGGCCGGCATCACCGTGCTCACCACCTTCCTGTTCAACAACGGCGTCTCCTCGCCGCGGCCGGACCACGGCCTCGTCGCCACCGCCGCCGCGCTGATGCTGGTCGTGGTCTGCTTCCTGGTCTGGCTGCAGAACCGCATGCTCGGCAACACGCGCCGCTTCATCACGCTCGGTGGCAAGGCGACGCGCCCGCGCCCCTTCCGCCTGGGCGCGCTGCGCTGGCCACTCTTCGCCCTGACCGCGCTCTACATCCTCGCCACCGTCATCGCGCCGATCGGCATGCTGGTGCTCCGCGCCTTCACCAGCTTCCTCTCGCCGATGATCCCCATTTCCGAGGTTCTGACGCTGGGCAACTTCGCCGGCATCTTCGACTATCCCGTCTATTCCCGCGCGGTGTGGAACTCCTTTGTCGTCAGCCTGGTCGGCGGCGCGCTGGCCACGGCGCTGATCGGCCTCGTCGCCGTCATCGTCCACCGCTCCGAGTTCCGCTTCCGCAACGCGCTGCACTATCTCGCGCTCTTCCCGCGCGCGGTGCCCGGCGTGGTGGCGGGCATCGGCTTCTTCTACGCCTTCGCGCTGCTGCCGGGCCTGGGGGCGCTCCGCAACTCCATCTGGATCCTGGTGATCGCCTTCACCATGCGCTTCATCCCGACCGGCATCGGCGCCGTCGCGCCCATGCTGCTGCAGGTGAGCCCGGACCTCGACCGCGCCGCCCGCGTGCAGGGCGCGGACTGGTGGACCACCAGCCGCCGCATCGTCCTGCCGCTGATGCGCCCGGCACTGGTCGGCTGCTTCACCGTCCTCTTCATCTCCTTCTTCAAGGAATACTCCACCGCCATCTTCCTCTTCGCCCCGGGCAGCGAGGTCATCGGCACCGCGCTGCTGCAGCAATGGGTGCAGGGCGAGGTCGGCATGGTCGCGGCGCTCGCCACCATCCAGGTGGCGGTCATCGCCGTCTGCGTCGCCGCCGTGCGCGGCCTCTTCGGGGTGAAACTGCATGGCTGACCTGCGGATCGAGGGCCTGACCAAGCGCTTCGGCGGCGTCACCGCCGTGGACGACGTCAACCTCCATGTGGCGGACGGCGAGTTCGTCACGCTGCTCGGCCCTTCCGGCTGCGGCAAGTCCACCACCCTCGCCGCCGTGGCCGGGCTCGACCGCGCCGATGGCGGCCGCATCCAGGTGGGCGACACGGTCTATTTCGACGCCGCGCGCGGCCTCTATCGCCCGCCCGAGGCGCGCAGTTGCGGCCTCGTCTTCCAGAGCTACGCGCTCTGGCCGCACATGACGGTGGCCGACAACGTCGCCTTCCCCCTCACCCTGCGGAAGGTGCCCGCCGCCGAGCGCAAGCGCCGCATCGCGGAGGTGCTGGCCCTGGTCGAGATGGAGCGCTACGCCGCCCGCTACCCGCACGAGCTTTCCGGCGGCCAGCAGCAGCGCGTGGCGCTGGCCCGCACCCTGGTCTACCAACCCGCCATCCTGCTGCTCGACGAGCCGCTCTCCAACCTCGACGCCAAGCTGCGCGACCGCGCCCGCGCCTGGCTCGGCGAGTTGCGCACCCGGCTGAAGCTGACCACCATCTACGTCACCCACGACCAGATCGAGGCACTCGCGCTCTCCGACCGCATCGTGGTGATGAATGGCGGCCGCATCGCCCAGGTCGGCGCGCCGCAGGAGATCTACGACCATCCCGCCGATCCCTTCGTGGCCGACTTCATCGGCACCACCAACTTCCTCCCCGCCCGCGTCGTCGAGGGCGCGCCGGAGGGCGGCCGCGCCCTGCTCGAACTCGCCGACGGCCAGCGCCTGGCGGTCCAGGCCGAGCGCCCCGCCACCGCGGGCAGCCGCGTCACCCTGGCCTACCGTCCGGAGCAGATGCGCATCGCGGACGGCGCCACGGAGGGCGGCGCCGTGCTGAGGACCCGCATCACCAGCCGCGCCTATGTCGGCGGACTCTGGCAGGTCGGGCTCGACCTCGCCGGCGCGCCGCTGCGCCTGGAGACCCGCCAGCCCCCGCGCGGCGAGGAGTTGCACCTGTGGCTGCCCCATGCGGGCGGCATCCTGTTCCGAGGAGGCGCCGATGTCGCCGCTTGATACCCCCGGCGAGGGCCTGCCCCGCGCCGACTACACTCCCGGCCTGCGCGGCCCGCTCACGGGCGTGCGCGTGCTCGATCTCTCGCGCCTGGTCGCCGGCAACACGCTGACCCAGCACCTCGCCGATTTCGGCGCCACGGTGGACAAGGTCGAGCCGCGCGACGGCGACACGCTGCGCGGCTGGCGCGTCAAGGGCGTGGAGACCGCCTGGAAGGTGCATGGCCGCGGCAAGCGCAGCCTCTGCATGGACTTCCGCCACAAGGACGCCATCCCGCTGATCCGCCGCCTCGTCCCCGGGGCGGCCATGCTGGTGGAAAGCTTCCGCCCCGGCACGCTGGAGGCCATGGGCCTCTCCCCCGAGGAGTTGCTGCGCCTGGAGCCGCGCCTGATCATCGTGCGCATCTCCGGCTGGGGGCAGGACGGCCCCTATTCCCGCCGCCCCGGCTTCGGCACGCTGGTCGAGGGCTTCGCCGGCTTCGCCGAGATGAACGGCTTCGCCGACCGCGAGCCGGTGTTGCCGCCGATGTACCTGGCCGACACCATCGCCGGGCTCACCGGCGCTTTCGCCGCCATGGCCGCGCTGCGCGAGGTGGAGATCAACGGCGGCCAGGGCCAGGTGATCGACCTGCCCCTGCTCGACCCGCTCTTCACCGCCCTCGGCCCGCAGGCGGCCAACTACCGCCTCACCGGCAAGACCAAGCCGCGCACCGGCAGCCGCTCCACCGGCGCCGCGCCGCGCAACGTCTACCGCACCTCGGACAATGGCTGGGTCTGCCTTTCCGCCTCCACCCAGGGCATGGCCGAGCGGGTGATGCGCTCCATCGGCCGCGCCGACCTGATCGACGACCCGCGCTTCCGCACCAATGAGCAGCGCGTGGCGCATGGCGAGGAACTGGACGCCATCATCGGCGCCTTCGTCGGCCAGCGCACGCTCGCGGAGAACGTCGCCTTCTTCGAGGAAGCCGAGGTCACCATCGGCCCGGTGAACGACATCGTCCGCTTCATGGACGACCGCCACGTCAAGGCGCGCGCCCTGCTGGCCGAGTACCCGGACGAGGACATGGGCCAGTTCCCCATGCACGCCGTCTCCTCGCGCCTCTCCGGCACCCCCGGCGCCATTCGCAGCCCGGCACCGCGCCTTGGCCAGCACAGCCGCGAGATCCTTTCCGGCCAGGGCCTCACCGAGGCCGAGATCGAGGCGTTCCTCGCCTCCGGCCTTGTCACCGCGCCCCAGGAGGCCACCCCATGAAGCCCGCCCCGCACCCCGTCTGGCGTTCCGGCCTCTTCGTCCCGGTCAACGTCGAGCGCTTCCTGGCCAAGGCCGGCGAGCGCGGCGCCGATGCCATCCAGCTCGACCTCGAGGACAGCATCGCCCCCGCCGACAAGCCCGACGCGCGCCGCAAGGTGGAGGCCGCCGTCGAGCGCCTGCGCCGCGACTCCCGCTCGGACATCCTGGTGCGCATCAACCAGCCGCTGGAGGATGCGGTGCGCGACCTGGAGGCCGCGGTGCTGCCCGGCGTCGCCGCCATCATGGTCACCAAGGTGGAGGGCCCCGACCATCTCCGCCTGCTCGACGAGCTGGTCTCCCGCCTGGAGGAGAAGCGCGGCCTGCCCGAGGGCGGCATCCGCTTCCTCGGCCTGATCGAGGCCCCCGGCCCGCTCGCCCAGGCGCATGCCATCGCCCGCGCCACGCCGCGCCTGGTCGGCCTCTCCCTCGGCGCCGAGGACTACGCCACCGCCATCGGCGGCGAGCCCACCCCCGAGGTGCTGCTGATGCCCAAGCAGCAGATCCTCCAGGCCGCCACCGCCGCCGGCATCATGCCCATGGGCACCATCTCGACCGTGGCCGACTATTCCGACATCGCTGCCTATACCGAGGTCGTGCGCCGCTCCGCCGCCTTCGGCTTCGTGGGCGCCTCGGCCATCCACCCCTCGCAGATCCCGGCGCTGAACGCCGGCTTCAGCCCCTCGCCCGAGGCCATCGCCAAGGCCGAGCGCATCGTCGCCGCCGACCGCGAGGCCGCCGCCCAGGGGCGCGGCTCCTTCGCGCTGGATGGCAAGATGATCGACATTCCCATCGTGCGCCGGGCGGAGGCGCTGCTCGCCCGGGCACGGGCCATCGCGGCGCGGGAAGCGAAATAGTACGGTCGAGGGAAGGTACAGACCGGCCTGGGGGGGTGCCCGTCGCGCACTGACGGTCTGTCCATCAGACCGGCCGCTACCAGCGGATCAGAACATCCCCCTGTCGGTGCGGGCGCTCTCAGGCTTCTGCCGGGGAAGCGCTCAGGGCAGTTTCACCTTCTCCGCCAGAATGCGGGTCAGTATCCGCAGCATCGGACTGCCCTTGGGGCTGCCCGTGACGGGCAGGCCATTCGCCTTCTCGAAACCCTCGATCGCCCCTCTCGTCGCCGGACCAACTACCCCATCAGTCTTGCCGGGATCATGGCCTACAGCCCGGAGATAATCCTGGAGCATTCGGTAGTTGCCCTTCTGCACCTCGATTGCGAGCTGGTTGTACATGTCTTCCGCGAGTTGCTTACGCTTCTCTTCGTCACGATTGAAAATCATTGTGTAGCCGCTCTGTCCGGCTTCCATGATTTTCTTGGCAGCTTCCGCGACGTCACTCGTGCCAATCAGGATACTGCCGATCACTCCGACCGCGGCGCTTGCGAGTTTGACGCGGTGCCTGGTCTTGGTGGAGCCAGGGCGAATCTCGACAACCTCGAAAGAAAGGTACGAGGTTCTTTCCCTGGATTGATACCTGAAGGGATTCAGCCAGAACTGCCAGAGTTCCTCTTCCCGGATACGGAATACCTGGTGCGCCTCGTCAAAGAAGATGAATGGCTCTGACGGTTCTCCCCTCAGGGTGCTTTCGACAAGCGCGCTCAGAAGGCCGTCGATCCCATGGATGACTGACGCGCTGAGCCCAAGTTCCAGGGCGACCCGGCCAGCCGCGTGGGATACATCGGCAATGAGCGAGCCTGAAGCGAGGTCTGGTCCGCGCCAGACCATAAACTCCAACCTGTAGCCCTGCTCAAGTTCAACATCGACCGGGATCCTGGGCGACGCGTACAAACTGCCTGGATCCTCTGGCAGGAAAAGCTTGTCCGGCAGATGTGCGGCATCGATGACCAGATCGATGGTCCCGGGAAGAGTGATGGCGTCGGAGGCTGGAATTTCGGCCATGTCATAGCTCGTGCCCATTGCGTCCTCCCCATCGTCCAGCCATTACAGTTACGATATCGAATCAATAGGACGCCGACCTTGGGCCTGCAACATCTCTAGGATGTTGTTGAAGCCGGCCCCCCATTGCCGCGCCCAGCACAGGATTTGCGGATAAAGCTAAATCAGACGTGCGGGCACATGCGCCGAAATTGGGCCGCGTTTGCTCAGAGTCGCGGCGCTGGCTGCCCCTGCGTTCCCGTATAGACGTGGCCCCTCGAAAATTCCGCTGCGGTCCGAATGGAAGCGCGTCCAGTACCAGCCGCAGATTCCAATGCTGCGGCGGTCACCGAAGCCGACCCCCCGGCGCTCGCTCAATGCACTCCTGGTGCGCTCGCATCGTCACGTTGCGGCTGGCGGCATGGCTTCGCTACAGGCCTTTCGAGACTGCAGGGGCTGGAGGATGTCAGTTCCCAAGCGTTGGGCCCGGGAGGGGGCACTGCCCCTCCAACACGGCCGGACGCTGTGCGCGGCGGTTGAATGCGCATTTCGCGCAAAATTGCGGTTGCGTTTCGGCCAGTTTGCGCGATCTAAGCCTCGAAATCTGCGCATTTCGCGCATCTCAGAAGACCCGCACCCCCGGGGTGCGAAGCGAGGAAGCCTTCATGCAGCTCCCCATCAAGCGCGCCATCGAGCGGGTGCCGGGCGGGATGATGGTCGTGCCCCTGATTCTGGGCGCGCTCATCGCCACCTTCTTCCCGGACACCCCGAAGTTCTTCGGCTCCTTCACCGGCGCGCTGTTCAGCGGGGCGCTGACCATCCTGGCCGTCTTCTATGTCTGCATGGGCGCCAGCATCGACTTCCGCGCGACGCCCTACATCCTGAAGAAGGGCGGCACGCTCTTCGGCGTGAAGATCGGCATGGCGGTCCTGCTGGGCGTCATCTTCGGCCAGATCCTGGGCGAGGCTCCGATCACCTCCGGCGCCTTCGCCGGCCTCTCCACCCTGGCCATCGTCGCCGCGATGAACGACACCAATGGCGGCCTCTACATGGCGCTGATGGGTCAGTACGGCGAGGCGCGGGATGTCGGCGCCTACACGGTGATGACGCTGGAATCCGGTCCCTTCCTGACCATGGTGACGCTGGGCGTGGCTGGTCTCTCGGCCTTCCCCTGGCCGACGCTGGTGGGCTCCATCCTGCCGCTGCTGGTGGGCATGCTCCTCGGCAACCTGGACCGCGAGATGCGCGCCTTCCTCAGCCGCGCCATCCCCGTGATGATTCCCTTCTTCGCCTTCGCGCTCGGCAGCGGCCTGGACCTCAGCAAGGTGTGGCAGGCCGGCCTGCTGGGCCTCGGCCTCGGCGTGGCGGTCGTGGTGGTCACCGGCATCCCGCTCTTCCTGGCCGATCGTGCGATCGGCGGCACCGGCGTCGCCGGCGTGGCCGCCGCCTCCACGGCGGGCAACGCGGCGGCGGTGCCGGCCATTGTGGCGGCTGCCAACCCGGCCTATGCGGCCGCCGCCGCCCCGGCCACCATCCTGGTCGCTGCCGCCGTCATCGTCACCACGGTGCTGGTGCCGCTGCTGACCGCCTGGGTCTCCCGCCGCACCGGCGGCCCTGCGGCCCAGGCAGCGCCCGAGGCTGAAGTCCTGCCTGCCGCCCCCGTGCGGCAGGGCTAAGGAACGCAGAAATGACCTCCCGCTGGCTGATCCTGGCTGACGACCTGACCGGCGCCGCCGACTGCGCCATCGCCTTCGCGCGGCGCGGGCTCTCGGCCTCGGTCGGCTGGCACGGCGCACCGATGGCGGAAGAAGCGGGCGCGGTGCTGGCGATCGACGCCGACAGCCGCCGCCTCCCGCCTGACGCCGCGGCGGCGCGCCATGTCGCGCTGCTGCGGGCACGGCACCGGTGCGGCCAAGGCCTGATCAAGAAGCTCGACTCCACCCTGCGCGGCCAGCCGGCGGCCGAGCTGGCCGCCACCGCCCGCGCCCTGCGCGCCGCCGGTCAGCCCTCTCTGGCCATTGTCGCCCCCGCCTTCCCTGCCACCGGCCGCACCACCGAGGGGGGCCGTGTCCATCTGAACGGCACGCCGCTGGAGGCCACCCCGCTCTGGGCGCGCGATCACAGCTACGCCTCCGCCCATCTCCCAACGGTGCTGGCGGAAGCCGGCCTCGCCACCCGCCTGCTGCCCCTGGAGGCCCTGCGCGTCGGCGAGCCTGCCGTGGGAGCCGCCCTCGCCGCCGCCCTGGCCGATGGCACCGAGGCCCTTGTCTGCGATGCCACCACGGCGGAGGACCTCGCCCTCCTGGCCCGCGCCAGCCTGCCGCTCGCCGGCCGGGTCTTCTGGGTGGGCTCCGGCGGCATCGCCGCCGCCCTGGCCGCCGCCCTGCCCGATACTGCCCTGCCCGATGCCGCCCCCGCCCTCCCCGCAACCGCCGGCGGCGTTTTGGTGGTAGTCGGCAGCGTCGCCGATGCCTCCCGCGCCGCCGCCGCCCGTCTGGTGGCCGAGGGCGCAGCGCAGCCCTTCCAGATCCCGCCCGACCTGCTACGCGCCGGCCCCGCCGATCCGCGCTGGGCGCCACTCGCCACCGAGATCGCCGCCTCCCTCGCTGCTGGCCGGGACACGCTGGCCGAGATCGCCGACGACCCGGCGGCCGATCTCACCCAGGGCGCCGCCCTCGCCGAGCGGCTGGCTTCCCTGCTCGCCCCCGCCGCCGAACGCATGGGCGGCCTCTTCGCCACCGGCGGCGAGACCGCCTGCGCCCTGCTGACACATCTCGGCGTGCACGGCATCCGCCTGATCGAGGAGGTCGAGCCCGGCGTGCCGCTCGGCCTGACGGAAGGCGCGCTGCGCCTGCCCGTGATGACCAAGGCCGGCGCCTTCGGCGACGAGGGCACCCTTCTGCGCAGCCTGGCCCGCCTGCACGCGATGCCCGCCCCGCAACCACTTCCTGGAGCCGCGACATGACCGCCACCCCCGACCGCCGCCCGATCGTGGCCATCACCATGGGCGACGCCTCCGGCATCGGCCCCGAGATCATCATGAAGGCCCTGGCCCGCCCGGAGGTCTATGAGCTCTGCCGCCCGCTGGTGGTCGGCGACGCCAACCGCCTGCGCGAGGCCGGCGCCATCACCGGCGGCAAGCTGGAGGTGGCCGCCCGCGCCACCCCGGCGGAGGCGGGCTTCAAGCTCGGCACGGTGGACTGCATCGATCTCGGCCTGATCCCCGCCGGCCATCCCTGGGGCAAGCTCTCCCCGCTCTCCGGCGAGGGCGCCTACCGCTATATCGAGCGCGCGACGCAGCTCGTGCAGGCCGGCGAGGCCGATGCCATCTGCACCGCCCCCCTCTCCAAGGAGGCGCTGCACGCCGCCGGCCACAAGTATCCCGGCCATACCGAGCTGCTGGCGCACCTGACCGGCACGCCCGAGGTTTCGATGATGCTGGTGGCGCCGAAGCTGCGCGTCATCCACGTCACCACGCATATCGGCCTGATGGACGCCATCCGGAAGATCGAGTCCGGCCTGGTGGAGCGCGTCATCGCCCGCGGCCATGCGACCCTGGTGAAGTCCGGCATCGCCGATCCGCGCATCGGCGTCTGCGGCATCAACCCGCATGCCGGCGAGAACGGCCTCTTCGGCCAGGGCGAGGAGGAGGAGAAGATCATCCCCGCGGTGCAGAAGTGCCGCGAGAAGGGCTGGAAGGTGGAGGGCCCCCTCCCCGCCGACACGCTCTTCTTCCGCGCCGCCCGCGGCGACTTCGACCTGGTGGTGGCGATGTACCACGACCAGGGCCATGGCCCGGTGAAGGTGATGGGCCTGGAGGCCGGGGTGAACATCACCGTCGGCCTGCCGGTGATCCGCACCTCGGTGGACCACGGCACCGCCTTCGACATCGCCGGCAAGGGCATCGCCGACGAAGGCAGCCTGATCGAGGCGCTGAAGCAGGCCGCCGACCTCGCCCCGAAGCGCGGCTGAGCCGCCTCATGCGGCCGAGCCGGACCCGCCGCGGCGCCATGCTGGAGGCGCTCGCCAGTGGTGCTGCGGATGTGGACGCGCTCGCCGCCCGCTTCGGCGTCTCCGCCTCCACCATCCGGCGCGATTTGCAGGCGCTCTCGCGCGAGCGTGCCATCACCCGCACCTATGGCGGCGCGGTGCTGGCGCATCCGGAGCCCGAGGAGAGCCTGGACGCCCGCACCCACCAGCACGGTGCGGCGAAGGCAGCCATCGCCCGCGCCGCCGCCGCGCTGATCCAGCCGGAGGACGCGCTGATCCTGGACGGCGGCTCCACGGTCGCCGCCCTCGGTCCACTGTTGCGCGGCGGGCAGCACCGCATCATCACCAGCAACCTGCCGCTGATCGGAACCCTGGCTGGCGCCTCCGGCATCGAGCTGGTGCTATTGGGCGGCGAGTTGCGCCCCATCAGCATGAGCACCACCGGCCCTCTGGCCGAGCAGGCCCTGCGCTGCATGACCGCCGACAAGGCCTTCATGGGCGCCGACGGCGTGGTGGCCGAGCGCGGCCTCTGCGAGGCCACCCTGCCGCAGGTCGCGTTGAAGCGGCTCATGATGGAACAGGCCGCCGAGGTCTTCGTGCTGGCCGACGCCTCCAAGCTCGGCCGCGCCTCGCAAGCCAACTGGGCACGCCCGTCGCGGCCCTACACCCTCGTCACCGATGCCGGGGCGACCGAGGCGCAACTCGCCCCCTTCGTCGCCGCTGGCATTGGCGTGGTGGTGGCCCGCTGAGGCGCCGGGGGAGAATGAATTCTCCCCCAAACCCCCACTTCTTCTTTTTTCATTCGTTTTGCAGCGCTTGCCCCAGGCGCTCACGCCAGGGCTGAAGCAGCCCTGGCGATGGCCCGTGCCGCAGGCACCCCAAAAGCTGACAGAAAAAAGAAGGGGGTTCGGGGGAATTCATTCCCCCGACCTTTTGGCGTTCAGGCCGCGACCGGCGCCTTCACCACGCTGGTCCAGCCATGCGGGTCCGGCGCCCGGCCGTACTGGATGGCGGTGATGGCATCATAGAGCTTCTGCGTCAGCGCGCCGGTCTGGCCCTGGCCGATGCGGATCGTCTCGCCCTTGTAGCCCAGCTCGCCCACCGGCGAGACCACCGCCGCCGTGCCCGTGCCCCACATCTCGCGCAGGGTGCCGTCGCGCCCGGCCTGCATCACCTCGTCGATGCTGATCTTGCGCTCGGAGACCTTGTGGCCCCAGTCGCGCAGCAGTTGCAGGATGGAGTTGCGGGTCACGCCGTCCAGGATGGTGCCGGCCAGCGGCGGGGTGATCACCTCGTCGCCGATCTGCATCATGATGTTCATGGTGCCGACCTCGTCGATCCACTTCCGCTCGACGCCGTCCAGCCACAGCACCTGGGTATAGCCGAGCCTCTCGGCCTCCTGCTGCGCCGAGAGCGAGGCGGCGTAGTTCGCCGCCGTCTTGGCCTCGCCAAGGCCGCCCTGCACCGCGCGGACATGCGTGTCGGTGGCCAGGATGCGCACCGGCTTCACGCCTTCCTTGTAGTAGGCGCCCACCGGCGAGCAGATGACGAAATAGGTGTAGCTGTGCGCCGGATGCACGCCGAGCATCACGTCCGTCGCGATCACGGTCGGCCGGATGTAGAGCGAGGTTCCCGGGGTGGAGGGCACCCACTCATGGTCGGCGGCGACGATCGCCTCGAAGGAGCGGCGCACCAGGTCCACGTCCATCTCGGGGATGCAGAGCGCGCGGGCGGACTTGTTCAGCCGCTCCGCATGCCGCTGCGCGCGGAACAGGCGGATCGTCCCATCAGCGCCCCGGAAGGCCTTCAGCCCGTCGAAGATCGCCTGGCCGTAATGCAGCACCGAGGTCGCCGGATCGAGCGTCAGCGACCCGTAGGGCACGACGCGCGGGTTGTGCCAGCCCTTCCCCTCCTCGTAGTTCATGACGAACATATGGTCGGTGAAGACCTTGCCGAAGGAGAGCGAGGCATCCGCCGGCCGGGCATGGGGCGTCGTGGTCCGGGTCAGGCTGATCGGCGTTTCGGTCATTGTGCTTCGAGCTCGCAGTTTTGTTGCGCGTTATCCCCAGTCTATCGCAACGGCCGTTCGCGTTGGAGCCCTCCCGCTTTACATTCCACCCATGCGCCCTGGTTCTGATAGGTCAGCCTTGCTGCCAGTTGGGCGTGGCGCCGACGGGCCGGAGCCTCAGTGGCGAGGCGGCCGCGCCTTCACCGCCGCCTCGTTCACCTCGATCCCCCAGCCCGGTCCGTTGGGCAGCAGCATGGCGCCATCCTCGATCACCGGGGCGCCGGTGAAGAACTCGTCCCGCCAGGCCACGCTGTCGATGTCGATCTCCATCACCCGGAAGTTCGGCACGGCGGCGCAGAAATGCGCGCTCATGACGCTGGAGAGATGCCCGTAGAAATTGTGCGGCGCGACGTTCACCTCATAGACATCGGCCATGGCGGCGATCTTCAGCGACTCCCAGAAGCCGTTCCAGACCACGTCGATGATCGCCACGTCCATCGCATAGGCCTCGAAGAAGGGCTTGAAGTCCCGCCGCTCGCAGAGCGTCTCGCAGGAGGCCACCGGGCAGGGCGCGGCGCGGCGGATCAGCGCCAGCGAGGCCGGATCATGCGTGTCCACCTCCAGCCAGGCCAGCCGCACCGGCGCCAGGGCCTCGGCAATGCGCAGCACGCCCTCGGTCTTGAAGTGGAAGTTGACGTCCAGCATCACGTTCATGTCCGGTCCGGCGCCCTCGCGCAGCGCCATGGCCGTGTCATAGGCCGCCCGCACCACGCGCGGGTCCCAGTTCAACTCCGGAAAGCCTGGCCCGTGCCCGAAGCCCGGCCGATAGCTCGCCATGCCGCCCTTGCCGTCCGGCATCAGCGTGTTGGTCTTGAGCCCGCGGAAGCCGCGCCGCCGCACCTCCTCCCCGAGCCGGGAGAGATCCTCGTAGCTGCGCACCTGCGGCACGCCTGTCATCGCCTCGCCCCAGCGCGCGCGGTAGCTGCCGCAATGCGACCAGTAGACCGGGATGCGCTCCCGCACCGCCCCGCCGAACAGCGCATGGACCGGCACCCCCAGCGCCTTGCCCTTGATGTCGAGCAGCGCGTTCTCGATCGCCGCCAGAGCCTGCCGGTTCAGCCCGCCGCGCGACTGCACGGTCTTCACATGCAGCGTGCGGCCGATCCACTCCACCCGCATCGGGTCCATGCCGATGATGGGGGGCGCCAGCGCCTCGATCACCTGGGTCAGCCCGGCGCTGCCGAAGTCCTGGTTGTACTCCGACCAGCCCACGAGGCCGTCCGAGGTGGTGATCTTCAGGAAGGAGAAGGTCCGCCATCCCGCGTCGCAGGACATCGTCTCCACGCGCTCGATCTTCACTGCTTTCCTCCCCCTCCCGTTGTTATGGCGCCGTCAGACCACGGCGGTCGGCGGCTCCCGCCCGTCGAAATGCGCGGCGAGGTTGGCCAGCACCAGCTCGCCCATGGCGATACGTGTCTCCACCGTGGCGCTGGCGCGGTGCGGCTGCAGCACGACATTGTCCATGCGCCACAACGCCTCCGGCACCTTCGGCTCGTCCACGAAGACGTCGAGCCCCGCCCCGCCGATGCGCTTTCCCTCCAGCGCCGCCACCAGCGCCGGCTCGTCCACGATGCTGCCGCGCGCCACGTTGATCAGGATGCCGTCCGGCCCCAGCGCCTCCAGCACCGCGGCATTGACGATCCCGCGCGACTGCGGCCCCCCTGCCGCTGCCACCACCAGGATCTCCGCCCATTCCGCCAGCGCGAGGAGATCGGGGATGCGCCGGTAATGCACGCCCGGGATTTCCGTCACGTCCGTATAGGCGATGGGCATGCCGAAGCCCTCGGCGCGCCTGGCGACAGCACGTCCGATCCGCCCCAGCCCGACGATGCCGAGCTTCTTGCCCGTCACCTTGCGCGCCAGCGGCAGCCCCTGCCGGCCCCAGAGCCCCTGCCGCACGTAGCGGTCGCCCTCGCAGATCTGCCGCGAGGTCGCCAGCAGCAGCGCCATGGCCATGTCCGCCACGTCGTCGGTCAGCACGTTCGGCGTGGTGGTGACGCGAATGCCCTGGGCACGCGCATAGGCGAGGTCCACCGCGTCCGTGCCGATGCCGTTCACCGCCACGATGCCGAGATGCGGCAGCCTCTCCATCAGCGCCCGGCTCGCGCCGGTGACGCCACCCGTCACGATGCCACGAACCCGCGGCCCGACCTCCGCCAGGAAGGCCTCCTTGTCTGACGCCTGGGCCAGGCGGTGCACGGTGTAGTCGGCATCCAGCCGCGCCTCCAGTTCCGGCATCATCGTGCCAATCAGCAGCACCTCAGGCTTCATCGCTCATTTTCCTTTTCCGGCCGGCACCCGCTCATCGCGAGCCGCCATTGACCATGAAGCATTGCTTGGTGATCAGCCGGCTGTCATCCGATGCGAGGAACAGCGCGAGCCGCGCGATGTCCTCCGGCGCGATACCGTCCGGCAGGCATTGCCGCGCCCGCATCTCCGCGATCCGCCGCTCGTCCTGGAACCACAGCGCCCTTTGCCTGGGTGTGATGACCATGCCCGGCGCGATGGCGTTCACCCGGATGCGGTCCGGCCCCACCTGGCGCGCCAGCGAGTTGGTGAAGCCCACCACCGCCGCCTTGGCCGCGCTGTAGGCCTGCATTTCGGGCGCCCCGTTCATCCAGGCGACCGAGGACATGTTGATGATCGACCCGCCCCCGAGTTCGCGCATCTGCGGCACCACCGCCTGCGCGGCGAAGAAGGCGTGGCGGAAGTTCACCGCCATCATCCAGTCGAAGCTTTCCTCCGTCACCTCAGCGAAATCCTGGCGCTGGTCGTTGGCGGCGTTGTTCACCAGCACGGCGGCCGGCCCGCGCGCCTCTCCGATGCGCGCCATGGCCGCCTTCAGCGCCGGGATGTCCGTCAGGTCGCACGGCACGAAGAGCGGCTCCGCCGCCCCTTCGGCCGTCAGCTTGGCGGCCAGCGCCGCCCCCTCCTCCGCCTGCCGGTCCAGGAAGGCCACCCGTGCCCCCTGCTCCGCGAAGCCGCGCACGAAGGCGGCCCCGATGCCGCTGGCCCCGCCCGTCACGATGACGAGCCGGCCCTCAAGCCCCGCGTAACGCGAGGCGGTCACCATGGTCATGCGATCAGTCGCTCCGTCGCAGGGTCGAAGAGGCAGATGCGGCGCGTGTCCACCGCAAAGCGCGCGGCGCCGCCCACCACGGGCCGCACATCCGGCGCCACGCGGCCGAGCACCGGCTCACCGCCGAGCCGCATCATCACGATGGTCTCCGCCCCGGTGGGCTCGGTCATCTCCACCGGCGCCTCCAGGGTGGAGAAGCTTCCCTCCTCCACTCCGAAGCGCCGCCCGGCCTCGGCGATCGCCTCCGGGCGGATGCCCAGCACCACCTCGCGGTCCCGCCAGTCCGGCGGCGGCCCGCCCTCAGCCGGCAGCGGCAGGCGGATCTCGTCCGGCCGCCCGGCGCCGATCACCGCCACCGGCCTTTCACCGCCCACCAGCCGCGCGGCCACCGTGTTCATCGGCGGCGCCCCCATGAAGCGCGCGACGAAGAGGTTGGCCGGCCGGTTGTAGACCGTGTCCGGGTCCGCGAACTGCTGCACCTCCCCCTGGTGCATCACCGCGATCCGCGTGGCCATGGTCATGGCCTCGATCTGATCATGCGTCACATAGACCATGGTCGCGCCGATGCGCCGGTGGAGCTGCTTGATCTCCATCCGCATCTCGACGCGCAGCTTGGCATCGAGGTTGGAGAGCGGCTCGTCGAACAGGAAGAGCAGCGGGTCCCGCACCAGCGCGCGCCCCATCGCCACGCGCTGCCGCTGCCCGCCCGAGAGCTGCGACGGCTTGCGGTCCAGCAGCGCCTCGATCTGCAAGAGCCGCGCCGTGCGCGCCACCGCCTCCGCCTGCTGCCGCTTCGGCACCCCGCGGCACGCCATGCCGAAGGTGATGTTCTGCCGCACCGTCATGGTCGGGTAGAGCGCGTAGGACTGGAACACCATGGCGATGTCGCGGTCCTTCGGCGGCACCCGCGTCACCACCCGCCCGGCGATCTCCACATCCCCCGCATCCGGCTGCTCCAGCCCGGCGACGATGTTGAGCAGCGTGGACTTGCCACAGCCCGAGGGCCCGACCAGCACGATGAACTCGCCGCTCTCCGCCGCGATGTCGATGCCCTTCAGCACCTCCTGCGCGCCGAAGCGCTTTCGCACGTTCCGGATCACCAGCGCGGACATGGCTTCCCCTCCCTCACTTCACCGCGCCGGCCGTCAGGCCGCGCAGGAAGTACTTCCCCCCGAAGAGATAGACGAGCAGCGTCGGCAGCGCGGCGAGCAGCACCGCCGCGCTCTGCACCCCATATTGCGGCGCCTCGCTGACCGAGACGCTCAGCGCGATCAGCGCCGCCGTCACCGGCTGCTGCGGGCCCGAGGTGAAGGTCACGCCATAGAGGAACTCGTTCCAGATATGCGTGAACTGCCAGATCACCGTCACGATCAGGATCGGCGGCGAGAGCGGCAGCACGATGCGCCAGAAGATGCGGAAATAGCCCGCGCCGTCGATCCGCGCCGCCTTCAGCAGCTCGGCGGGGATGGCGACGTAGTAGTTGCGGCAGAACAGCGTGGTGAAGCTGATGCCCTGCACCACATGGATCAGCACGAGGCCGGCGATGCTGTTGGTCAGCCCGAGATCACGCAGCACCAGCACCCAGGGGATCAGCTTCATCTGCTCCGGCAGGAAGACGCCGAGCGTGACCAGCCCGAAGACCCAGTTGTCCCCCCGGAAGCGCCACAGCGCGACGGAATAGCCGTTCAGCGCCCCCAGCAGCGTGGAGATGATCGTCGCCGGCACCACCAGCAGGAAGGAGTTCCACATATAGGGCGCGATGCCCGCGCAGGTCTGCGCGATGCAGTAGCTGCTCCAGGCGCGGCTGAAGTTGTCCAGCGCCAGCTCGCGCGGCCAGCCGATGACGGAGGTGGCGCCGATATCCTGCGCCGTGCGCACCGAGTTCAGCACCACCACCAGCAGCGGCACCAGGTAGAAGGCCGCGAAGCCGGTCAGCAGCGCATAGACCAGCCAGCGCCCGAGCGGATTGCGCGCGGCGGGCGCGAGGGACATCACACTTGCCTCAGCCATGCCGCGCCTCCCTGCGCTTCCGCCAGCGCGCATAGGCGAAATAGGGCAGCAGCACGACCAGCAGCGAGAGCAGCAGCATCACCGCCGCCGCCGCGCCGCGCCCGAGCAGCCCGCGCTGGAACATCAGGTCATAGACGACGAGCGTCGGGAGCTGCGTCGCCAGCCCCGGCCCGCCGCCGGTCAGTGCCCGCACCAGGTCGAAGGTCTTGATGGCGAACTGCAGCAGGATCACCAGCACGGCGATGAAGATCGGCCCGATGCAGGGCAGCACCACGCGCCAGTAGATCCGCCACGGCCCCGCCCCGTCGATCTGCGCCGCCTTGTAGAGGTCCGCCTCCACCGAGCGGATGCCCGCCAGGAACAGCGCCATCGCGAAGCCCGAGGCCTGCCAGACGCCCGCGATGACGATGGTGTAGATCGCCATCTCCCGGTCCACCAGCCAGTCGAAGCGGAAGCCCTCCCAGCCGAAGCCCCGCACCAGGTGCTGGATGCCTACCGCCGGGTTCAGCAGCCAGGCCCAGACCGTGCCGGTGACGACGAAGGAAACCGCCATCGGGTAGAGGAAGATGGTGCGGAACAGGTTCTCGGCGCGGATGCGCTGGTCGATCAGCACCGCCAGCAACAGCCCCAGCGCCGTGGTCAGCAGCACGAAGCCGCAGCCATAGATCACGAGGTTGCTGTAGGCGATCTTCCAGTTCCGCGAGTTCAGCACGGAGACGTAGTTCTGCACGCCGATCCAGTCGTATTCCGGCAGCAGGGTCGAAGGGGTGAAGGAAATCCATGTGGTGTAGAGGGTGAAGCTCACCACATGCAGCACGCTGACCAGCAGCGGCGGCCAGAGCACCAGATGCGGCGCGAGGCGGCCGATCCAGCCGCGCCAGCGCGCGCGCCCGGCAGGCCGCGGCAGGGCCGCCGTGGCGGCGCCGGCCGGCATCGCCGCCGCGCCGAGCGCCGGCCGCTGAAGGGGTTCGGCCTCCAGCCCCATGGCGTCAGCGCGCGCTTTCCACCGCCTCGGCGAGGCGCTGGCGGCCCTGCTCGGGCGTGACGGACTTGTTGTGCACGAACTCCGTCAGCACGTCGATCATCGCCGCGCTAAGCTGGTTCGATTGCGCCATGTTGTGGGCAAGGCTGAGCACCGCCTGGTTCTCCCGCACCGACTCGTTCAGCGAGCGGGAGGCCTCCCGCTGCCCTTCCGACCAGCTTTCGCCCGAGAGGTCCATGTCGGTGCGCACGGGAATGGAGCCGGTGATCTTGGAATACATCTCCTGCACCCGCTTGCTCATCACCAGGTTGGCGAAGAGCTTCTGCCCGGCCTGCAAATCCGGCTCCTTGCTGCGCCAGAAGATGAAGGCGTCCGCGTTCAGCACGAAGCAGGGCTTACCGTTGTCCACCGGCGCCTGCCCGATCATGTAGTCCCCGGCATCGAAGCCGTTGTGCCGGATGACGCCCTGCGCCCAGCCGCCCATCATCAGCATGCCCATCTCGCCCTTGATGAAGCGCGGCAGGAACACGCTGTAGTGCTGCCCGGCGACGGCCGGGTCCATCCAGTCGGCGAAGCGGCGCAACTGCTGGAAGGCGGCCAGCACCTCCGGCCCGCGCAGCGTGTCGTCGTCCAGCTCCATGATCGCCTTGCGGTAGGCGGCGGGGCTGATGCCGGCGAGCGCGATCTCGAACTTCATCCCGTCATCCCAGCGGATGCCGCCATTGGCCACGGGCGTGATGCCGGCCGCCTTCATCTTGCCGGCCAGCGTGTTGAACTCCTCCCAGGTCTTCGGCAGCTCGGTGGCGCCCACCTTCGCCATCGCCTTGCTGGAGGCGAAGAGCGTGTTGGTGCGGTAGATCTGCAAAGGCAGTGCGATCCACTTGCCCTGCGGCTTGTGCAGCTTCGCGAGATCCGGCGCCACCACCTCCTCGTAGCCGGCCGCCTTCACCTCCTCCGTCAGGTCCACCGTCGGCGCGATGCGTGACCAGGCCGCGATCTCCGGCCCCTTGAGCTGCGAGGCCGCCGGCGGGTTGCCGGCCAGGATGTCGGCCCGCAGCTTGTTCATCATCTCCGTGGTGAAGCCGGGCACCGGGCTGTGCTGCCAGACGCCGCCCTCCTGCTCGAAGACACGGCCGAGCGAAGTGATGGCCGCCCCGTCGCTGCCGGCGCTCCACTGCGAGATCAGCGTGAGGCGCGGTTTCACGCTGCCCTGGGCGCGCGCCAGACGCGGCGCGGCGAGCAGCGTGGCGACGCCGGCCACCAGGCCACGGCGATCGATGGTGAACATGCTTCCTCCCCTTCAGCCGGCCTGCCTTGCGGCCGGCGATGCTGGTCGCGCGGAGCGGCCCACCGGCCGGCGCGGCGCCGGCCCGGCGGGTCCGGGGTGGTCACGTGTCGGGGGCGCTGCTGGCCATGGCCGTTCCGTCTCCCTGCTGACCCTCTGGCGTTGTCGCGCCGGGGGCCTGTCCTTGTTTCTTTCTTCGTTGCGGGATAGATTTGATCATATCGATAATCGGGTCAAGGCCGGAATGACCGCCCTCGCGCGGCTCCCCTGGCCCGAGCAGAAGGACGCCGCCGTGCCCAGCGCGCCCCTGCCCGACGCCGTGGATGCCGACCTTGCCCTCGGCCGCACCATCTACCAGCGCGTGCATGAGCGCCTGCGCAACGAGATCCTGGCCGGCCGCATCCCGCCCGGGGGGCGGCTGAAGATCGCCGACCTCGCGCGCCGCTACGGGCTCAGCCAGATGCCGGTGCGCGAGGCGCTCCAGCAGCTCCAGGGCGAGGGGCTCGTCATCCTCTCCCCCAACCGGGGCGCGCGCGTGCGGGCGATGGACGCCAGCTTCATCCGCAGCCTCTTCGACATCCGCGAGGCGCTGGAAGGCTTCCTGACCTGCCAGGCCGCCAGCCGCGTTACCCCGGCGCTGATCGAGCAGTTGCGCGGTATCCAGCGCCGCTACGATGCGGCGGTGGAGGCGGGCGAGCTGCGTGCCTGCGGCCCGCTGAACCGCGAGTTCCACGAGACCATCCTGCGCGCCACCGGCAATGAGGAGGCGGTCCGCCTGCTCAACCAGCACACGGCGTTGATCGTCGCCTTGCGCGGGCGCGCCGGCTATGCGCCCGGCCGCCTCGCCACCATCCGGCAGGAACACTGGGCGCTGATCGAGGCGCTGGCGCGCGGCGATGGTGCGGCGGCACAGCGCATCCATGCCGTCCATGTCCGCAGCGCCGCGGAGGACATGCTGGCCATGCTGCGCAGCACCGCACCCGTCCTGCTGCCGGAGCGCCGGACCGAAGCCGGACTCGCTGGCCCGGCCTGAGTACCGCCTCCTGGCCGCTCCACGAGCCCCCCACGCCAGCTTCCTGCACGGGGGACCGGCCGACGCATCATCAACCCCGAGTTGCGTATCACCGCCTGACGCGGAAGCAGTGAGCGCCCACGTCGCGGCCCCTGAGTTGCAGGCCACACGCGGTAGATCCCATTTCGGTAACTCTTTTGCATGAAATTGACTTAATATCTTTTTTGAAACGAGCATGAACCGAGCAATAGCGGGACGGTTCGTTGTGATGCACGATCTTGGGCAGTCTTCCTCCCGTGGCGGCGTGGCTGCGGGAGGCGGATCCGGGGTGGCCGGGCGCCGCGCGGCCGCTGCGCGGAAACCTCCCCGCCCTCACCGGGGCCCGTGGGCCCGCCGCCCTGGCGGTCATGGCCTATCACATGGTGCTGGACCCCTCGGTGGCGGAGCCGGGCGAATGGCTCGGCCTGGACACGGTCTTTGCCCGCGGCACCCTGGGCGTGGACTTCTTCTTCCTTCTCAGCGGCTTCATCATCCACCACGCCCACCGGGAGACCTTCGCGGCTGGCCTGTCCACCGGCAACTGGCTCCGCTTCGTGTGGTACCGCTTCGCCCGCATCTGGCCGCTGCACCTGGCGATGCTGCTGGGCGCCCTGGGTCTCTACGTCATCGCGGCCTACGCCTTTCGGCGCTTCCCCGCCGAGCCCGACGCCTACGAGCCCGTGGCCGTGATCCACAACCTGCTGATGACACAGACCTGGTTCGGATACGGCTCGCCCAACGTTCCGGCCTGGTCCATCTCCGCGGAATGGGCGGCCTATCTCGCCTTCCCGCTCCTTTGCATCACCCTGCTGCACCTTCCCCCGGCCGCCTGGCTGGCGCTGTGCTGCGCGGCGCTGCTGCCCTATGTGCTGCTCGATATCCTCCTCTACCCGATGCTGCGGATCGCCTGCGGCTTCCTCATCGGCATGGGCCTGCGCGAGGCGGAGGAACGCTGGCGGCCCTCCCGCCATCTCGGGCGCTGGGCGGGCCTGGCCCTCCTGGCCGCGGCCCTGGCCGGTTGCTGGGTCCTGCCGGAGGACTCCACCCTCCCCTTCGTCATCGCCTTCGCGCTCCTCATCCTCGCCTTCTCCGGCGAAGCCGACCGGCTCGGCCGCCTCGCCGCGCGCCCCGCCCTGGTGCTGCTCGGGGAGATCAGCTTCGCCATCTACATGTGCCACGCCCTGGTCTGGGCGGTTGTGAAGAACCTGGCGCGCATCACCCTGCCGCCCGAGGCCGTCGGCAGCCCGCCGCTGGCGCTGGCGGGAATGGCGCTGTCCATCGGGGTCGCCTACCTGCTCTACCGCGGCATCGAGATCCCGGCCCGCAATGCTCTGCGCAGCAAGGCACGCACCGTGCTGCCTGCCCTCCGCCCCCGCGCCTCCGCGCTGCGCCCCTGACCACCCTCCCTCAGGACATCCGCCATGCACCAGCTCCTCGCCGGCGTCGCCATGCTCATCATCGGTGACAGCCACCTGTCGCTGCCGGGCTATCTGGTCTCCTCGCTGCAGGACAGGCTGGTGGCCGAGGGCGCCAGCGTCGCGACCTACTCCGCCTGCGGCGCGCCGGCGGGCGCCTGGGTGGTGCCGCAGCAGGTCGCCTGCCGCACGGCGGAGCGTGTCCAGTCAGGCCCCATCCTGGTCCATAACGGCCAGAAGGCGCGTAGCTGGAGCATCGACAGCCTGATCGCCAAGCACCGCCCGAACCTGATCGTGGTGGAGCTCGGCGACACGATGGCGGGCTATGGCGGCGATCTCCCCCGCGAATGGATGGCTGAGCAGGTCACTGCGCTGACCGCCCGCATCCGCGCGGCGAACATCCCCTGCATCTGGGTCGGCCCGCACTGGGGGACCGAAGGCGGCCAGTACGGCAAGACCTATGCCCGCGCCACCGAGGCGGCAGCGCTGCTGAAGCAGATCACCGCCCCCTGCCACTATCTCGACTCAACCGCCCTCTCCGCGCCCGGCGCCTGGCCCACCTTCGACGGCCTCCATTACACCACGGAGGGCTACCGCCTCTGGGGCGAGGCGCTGGCCAAGGCCATCCCGCAAATGGCTGTCACCATGCGGGTCGTGGAGAACCCGCCCCCGGCCAGGAAGTGACTCGCCACCTCAGCCCAGCGTGAAGGCCTCGTGCACCGCCGACTGCACGCCGCCGCCGAGCACAGCGCCGCCGCCCGCGACATAGACCCAGTCACCGATCGCCACCGCCGCCACCGCGTGCCGTGGCGTGGGCATCGGCGCGTGGCTCATCCAGCTATCGGCTGCCGGGTCGTAGCTCTCCATTTGGCCATAGACCCGCGCTTCGACCGTGCGCCCGCCCTCGATGATGCCGCCCTCGCCGCCCATGCAGAAGAAGCGGCCGCGGTAGACCACCATGCCATGCCCTGAACGCGGCGTCGGCAGCGGCGCCCGCTCCTCCCAGGTGTCGCGCTGCGGCAGGTAAACATGGTGCAGCCCGGTGTTGTACTGGAAGGTGTTGAACCGCCCGCCGGCGACATGGATGCGCCCCTCATGCGCCACGCAGCCGACATGGTCGCGCGCGCCGGGCAGCGGCCGCCGCAGCGCCCATTTGTCGGCAGCCGGGTCATAGACCTCGTGCCAGCCGATGCTGGCGCGCTCGCTGGCCGGATCGGTGGCGCCGCCGATCAGGTGCAACTCGTCCCCCAGCATCACCGCCGCCGCCGCGCCGCGCGGCCGGGGCAGCGGCGCGATGGCGCGCCAGCGGTCCTCGGCCACGTCATAGGCGAAGGCCTTATCGTCGCAGGCGCGGTTCTGCTCGATGAAGCCACCCAGCGCATAGACCACGCCCCGATGCGCCACCACGGCCACATGGTTGGCGCCCCGTGGCAGCGGCGCCGCGTCAAACCAGCGGTCGTCGCCGGGGTCATAGACGGTGTGGTAGGCGCGGTTGACCCGCCCCTCGCCATAGCCACCCACCACATGCATGCGCCCGTCCCAGACGGTGGCCCAGGCCATCTCGCTGCGCGGGATCGGCATCTCGGCACGCCCTTCCCAGCGCCCTGGCGGGCCTGGGGGCGCCGGACTGTCGGTCACCCGCTGCGCCTCCTGCTGCGTCGTCAGGTGGTGCGGCGCGCCGCCCTGCGAGAGCGAGTGGAACCGGTCCGGCGAAGGTGGCAGCGGCCGAAGCTGCTGGGCACAGACCAGCGCCGGTGCCCCCAGCAGGGCAGCTCCGGCACCGAGCAGATGGCGGCGCTTCATCTCGTATCCCTCCCGCAACAGACTCCCACCCTAGCCCGCCCGGTGGAGCCTGGGCAGAGCCGAAGAAGGAAGGAACAGCGGCTTCCAGCGGGACGAATGAGAGGCCATCCCCAGATGCGCGAGCGGAGAAAAATCGCGCTCCCGCAGGAGAATTCAGCTTTCTCCTCAAATCTGCCGGGCAGCAGAGCCGCGGGAGACTGAATTCCCCCCCCGCACCCCCTCTTCTTCGTTCTGTCAGTTTTAGCTGCGCGGGCCGAACACGCTCGCGAAGGCCGTAGGCAGGCCGGCAGTGGACGGCCCTCGCCACAGGCGGGGCCAAAAACTGACGGAAGAAGGAGCGGGTTTGGGGGAGTTCGCTCCCCCAACCTTGCTTCGCTCCGGCCAGAGGTTCCAGGCCGCGCGCCCCATTCTCCCTCTCTTCCGCGGCCAACCCTGTTCCGGCTCCGACAACGCTTGCGCTCCTCAGGCGCTATAGCGGTTGAACAGACAGGGTGCCGCCGCGATGCTCAACCTCTGGTACAAGAATGCAGTCGTCTATTGCCTGGACGTCGAAACCTTCATTGATTCCAACGGCGATGGCGTCGGCGATTTCCGTGGCCTGGCTGACCGGCTCGACCATATCGAGGCGCTTGGCGCCACCTGCATCTGGCTGCTCCCCTTCCACCCCACGCCCAACCGCGACAATGGCTACGACGTCACCGACTACTACAACGTCGATCCGCGCCTCGGCACGCTGGGCGACGTGGTGGAGTTCATGCAGGCGGCGCAGGACCGTGGCCTGCGCGTCATCGTCGATCTCGTGGTCAACCACACCTCGATCGACCACCCCTGGTTCCAGGAAGCCCGGCGCGACCGCAACTCACCGCGCCGCAACTGGTATGTCTGGTCCGACACCAAGCCGAAGGATGCCGACAAGGGCATGGTCTTCCCCGGCGTGCAGCAGAGCACCTGGACCTACGACAAGGTGGCCGGCGCCTGGTACATGCACCGCTTCCTCAAGCACCAGCCCGACCTCAACATCACCAATCCCGAGGTGCGCGAGGAGATCCAGCGCATCATGGGCTTCTGGCTGCAGATGGGCGCCTCCGGCTTCCGCATCGACGCCGTCCCCTTCCTCATTGAATACCGCGATCAGAAGGCGCCGGCAGGACGGCGCGACCCGCACCAATACCTCAACGAGATGCGCGAGTTCCTCTCCTGGCGGCGCGCCGAGGCCATGCTGCTCGCCGAGGCCAACATCCCCGACAAGGAGGTGGACGAGTATTTCGGCGACAACGACCGCCTGCACATGATCTTCAACTTCCTGCTCAACCAGAACACCTTCCTCGCCCTGGCGCGCAAGACCGCCGCACCGGTCGCGAAGCGCCTGAAGGGCGCGCCGCCGATTCCGCCCTCCGCGCAATGGGCCACCTTCCTGCGCAACCATGACGAGGTGGATCTCGGCCGCCTCTCGGATCAGGAGCGGCAGGAGGTCTTCGCCGCCTTCGGCCCCGAGAAGGACATGCAGCTCTACAACCGCGGCATCCGCCGCCGCCTGGCACCCATGCTGGGCGGCGACCCGCGCCGCCTGGCCATGGCCTACAGCCTGATGTTCTCCCTGCCCGGCACGCCGGTGATCTGGTACGGCGACGAGATCGGCATGGGCGAGGACCTCTCCCTGCCCGACCGCCAGCCCGTGCGCACGCCGATGCAGTGGAGCGACGAGGCCAATGCCGGCTTCTCCGACGCCCCGGCGAAGCGGCTGGTCCGCCCCGTTGTCACCGCCGGCACCTTCGGCCACCAGCGCGTCAACGTCACGCTGCAACAGCAGCAGCCCGGTTCCCTTCTGCAGCACATGCAGCGCCTCACCCGCATCCGCCGCGCCTGCCCGGAGATCGGCTGGGGCCAGTACGAGGTGCTTCCCACGGCGGAGGAAGGCATCCTGCTGTTGCGCTATGCCTGGCGCGACAATGCCCTGCTGATCGCCCACAACTTCAGCGACCGCGCCCTGTCCACCCCGCTGCGGCTGGATCAGGAGGTCTCGCGCGTCGTTCCGCTGCTCAGCAGCGACGGCGACAACCTCGTCGGCACCACCATCGCCCCCGACGCGCAACTGGAGCTGGAGCCCTACGGCTTCCGCTGGTTCCGCCTTGGCCCGCAGCGGCGTTAGCCTCCATCGCGCGGACGGCTCTGGCCAGGGCGCTGCCCTGCGCCGGAGCCGTCCGCGAAGCCCTATGGCGCGACGACGCATCCCTCCAGCGCCGCGCCGATCTCCGCGGCGGACAGGCGGCCGATCTCCGCGATGAACACGATCCGTGCGCGTGGCAGCCCCTCGGCCGAGGCCCCCTGCCCCATCGGCGCCAGCGTCGCACGGCCGCCAGCGAGCTGGAACAGAAGCGGGCGGCCCGGCTGCTCCGCCGCCTCGAACACACCCTTGGCCCGCGCCAGCCGCGGCGACAGCCGTCCGATGGCCGCCTGGAAGCGCGGCAGGGAGAGCGGCGCCTCCGCCGTCCAGCTCAGCGTCTCGAAGCGGTCCGCATGCGGGCGGCGGCGGCCGGGGTCGCGCGGCACCGGCGGGCGGGCGGGATCGTCCGGCAGCACCAGCGGCAGCGGCACCTGCCCCTGCGGCGCCTCCACCACGACCGCCGCCGGGCGGAGGGCCGCCACCGCCGCCCGGACGCGCTGGCGTCCGGCCTCGTCGGCCAGGTCGGCCTTGCTCAGCGCCACCACATCGGCCATGCGGAGCTGCGCGCGCAGCAACGGGTCCTCCAGCGCCTCCGGTGGCGCGGCGGCGTCCACCACGCAGAGCACCGTCTCCAGTGGCGCTTCCCGCCAGACCACCGGGTCCATCAGGTTGCGCACGATGTCCGCGGGGTCGGCCACGCCGCTGGTCTCGATGACGATGGCCTCCGGCCGCGGGTCGCGGCGCAGCAGATTGGCCAGCGTGCGCAGCAGGTCGCCTTCCAGCGTGCAGCAGATGCAGCCATTGGCCAGGCTGACCACCCCGTCGCTGGCCCCCGCGATCAGCTCGGCATCGATGTTGATGGCGCCGAAATCGTTGACCACGGCGGCGATCCGCCGCCCCCCGGCCTCGGCCAGGATGTGGTTGACCACCGTGGTCTTGCCCGCCCCCAGGAAGCCGGTGACGAGCAGGACAGGGACGGGCGCGCCCGCCATCAGCGGGCGGCGCTGGGCCGCCGCACCGGCTTGCCCGGCCGCGCCGCCACGTCCATCACCCCATCGGCGATCACCGGCGCACCACTGACGATCAGGTGCCGCACGCCCTCGGCCGGGCGGTTCATGGCGGTGAACTCCGCCTTGTCGCTCAGCGTCTCGTAGTCGAAGACCACCACATCGGCATCGGCGCCGACCGAGAGACGGCCCTTGCCGAGCATGGCGGGGGTGCTGGCCTCCAGGATCTGCGCCGGGATCAGCGCGCACTTGCGGATGCCCTCCAGCAGCGAGATCGCCTGCCGCTCGCGCACCCAGTGGCGGATGAAGCGGGTGAAGCAGCCGGCCGAGCGCGGATGCGAGGTGGCTTCCTCCGGCAGCGGCCAGGCCTCGCCCGTATAGGTGCTGCCATCCGGCATCGACCAGGGCATCGCATCCGAGGCGATCGCGCCGCCGGGATAGAGCACGGCCATGTCGAGCAGCTCGCGGTGGCGCTCGTTGTGCTCGGTGTCCAGCACGTGCCACAGCACGAGTTGCGACGGGTCCTCGGCCTGCGCCGCCAGCAGCTCGCTGCGGTCGCGGAAGCGGTGCCCGTCCGTCACCCGCTGCACGGACTCATAGCCGAGCCCATTGCGCGCCTCGAACTCCGGATCGCTGAAGAAGGCCGCCGCCAGCACGGTGGAGCCGGTGCCGTAGGGATAGGACTCGACCGTGATCGGCAGCCCCTGCTCCTGCGCCCTGCGCACCAACTCATAGCAGCGGGCGATGTCGGTCTTGCTGGAACTGTTGAAGTGGCAGATGTGCATATGCGCGCCCGTGGCGCCGGCATAGCCGATCAGGCGGATATAGGCCTCGGCGGCGCTCTTCGGGTCGATCCGGGCCATGTAGGCGACATGGGTGAAGGTCGGCACGTTCTTCGCCGCCGCGAGCTGGCACACCGCCGTCAGCTCCTGCACGCCCGCGCCGGGCGCGTAGGCGTTCAGGATGCCGATGCCGATGCCGCCCTCGTCCAGCCCCTGCGCGATGCGGTCGAGGATTCCCGCCACCTCGGCGTCGGTGGCGATGTTGTCCATCCAGCGCCGGTCGCGCATGGCGCGGCCGAAGGCCTCCAGCGAGGATTCCTCGTTGGTGCCGACCATGGCGCCGATGCGCGCGAAGGCCCAGTTGGTGGAGGCGCCGTAGTTCAGGATGCGGCCCTGCTCCGCCTGCCGCCGGTACCAGGAGGCGACGGGCATCACGCCCGCCTCCAGGTCGAGCGTCGTGGTCACGCCGTCGAAGGCCTGCATGCGGTCGGCGGGGACGGACTGGCCATGCGCGTGCAGGTCGATGAAGCCCGGCGCGACCACCAGGCCGGTGGCGTCGATCACCCGCTCCGCCTCGCCCAGACCTGTCCCAACGGCCGCGATCCTGCCATCCTGGATCACCACATCCGCGACGGCATCCATCCCGCTCGCCGGGTCCACCACCCGGCCGCCGCTGATCACCAAGCCACCCATATCGCCACTCCGCCTGCCAGAACTCGAACCGTGCCGCGTCCAGGGCGGACTGGCGGTCTGCGCCGCCCGCCGCAGGAGGGGCTCCGGAGAGGGTCAATAGAGGCGCATTCGGCGGCGGACGCAATGCGGGAGGGCCTCCGGTCCGGCGGGGCGCCGCCTTCCGCGCCGCCAGCCTGCCGCCGCCGGCCCTTCGTGCCGGATACTTGATCGGCATCCGGACCGGGCGCTAGACCAGCTGTCATGACCGGCAAAATTCGGCCAGCGCCTGCGCTGGAGGGCGTCGCCTCGGCGGAGCGCCTGCTGACCATCCTCAGCGCCTTCCGCAAGGGCGATGGTGCGCTGTCCCTGGCCGAACTCTCCGCGCGGACGGGCCTGGTCAAGACGACGATCATGCGGCTGGCGATCTCGCTCGAAGCCTTCGGCTATCTCTCGCGCACGCCGGAGGGTCAGTACCGGCTGGATGCCGAGCTGCTGCGCCTGGGCATGATCTACCAGCAGTCCTTCCGCCTGGAGGCGCATGTGATGCCGGTGCTGGAGGCGCTGGTGGAACGCACCGGGGAAAGCGCCTCCTTCTACATCCGCCGCGGCGAGAGCCGGCTCTGCCTGTTCCGCGTGGACTCGCCGCATCGGCTGCGGCTGCATGTCCGGCCGGGCGACAGGCTGCCGATGGACAATTCCGCCATCGCGCAGGTGCTGCGGCTGTTCACCACCTCGCCCCTGCCCCCGGAAGTCGCGACGCTCGACTTCCCGCTCTACACCGCCGGCGCCAACGATCCGCATGTGGCCGGCATGGCCATGCCCGCCTTCGGGCCGGAGGAGGAGTTCGCCGGTGCGGTCTGCGTCACCGGCCCGATCACCCGCCTGACCGCAGAGGCGGCGGAGGCGATCCGCCCTGCCCTGCGCGAGGCCGCGGCACGGCTGACCCGCAGCCTGGGCGGCCGGATGCCGGAAATTCCCACCGCGCCCCCCTCCAACGCTGCCTGAAGGCTTCGCAGCCATTGAGGGGGAGGCAAGGTCGGGGGAGTAAACTCCCCCAAACCCCCTCCTTTTCTGTCAGCTTCCGGTTCCGGCGCCCAACAGGGTGCGCGGAAAGGCCCGGGCGCTCAGGCCCGCCGCACGTTCCAGAACTTCACGAAGCCGTCGAGGATGCCGTCGATGTCGTGCCGCCAGGCCATGGGCTGGAAGATCTGGCCGGTGGGCAGGAAGGTGGCGTCCTTCCAGGCCTGGCCTTGCATCTGCTCGGCCAGCTTCTTCTGCGCGGCGGGGTCGCGCTCCTCCATCCAGGCGTCGCGCAGCCGTTCCGCCTCCTCGCTGGTCGGCCAGCCGTACCAGCCCTTCAGCCCATTGGCGCGTGCCACGCTGGTCACCGCCGGGTCGAGGATGTTCAGGCCCGAGACCATGGACGGGAACACGCTCCAGCCGCCCTTCTCCACCGGCTCGCGCGAGTTGCGGCGCTGGAACAGCGTGCCGCTGTCCATCGCCTGCACATCGACGTTCAACCCGATGCGCTGGAACAGGTCGATGCCGACCTGCCCGATCGGCGCGCTCACCGGATGGTCCATCGGCAGCATGAAGGCGACCTTCTCGCCCTTGTAGCCGGAGGCGGCCACCTCCTGCTTCGCGCGGGCGAGATCGGTCTTGCCGAAAAGGTGGTCGAAGCCGACGTCATTCGCCATGGGCGTGCCCGGGCAGAACATGCCGAGCTTGACGTGCCAGGTCTCGGGATTGCTGCTGTAGGCTTGCATGAACTCCGACTGGTCCACCGCGCCGAGCACGGCGCGGCGCAGCGCGACATTGTCGAAGGGCGGCTGGATGCAGTTGAAGCGCAGGATCGGCGTCAGCCCCTGGCGGTCCTTCACCTCCACGCGGAGGTCCTTGTTGCGCTTCAGCAGGGCGACGAGGTCCGGCGAGGGCGTCTCCCACCAGTCCGCCTCGCCGGCCATCAGCGCGCCGGAGGCCGCCGAGACATCCGGCATGACCGTCCATTCCACCCGCTCGAAATGCACGACCTTGGGGCCGGCGGTGCCGCCCGCCACGCCCTCCGGCCGCGGAACGTAGCCGTCGAAGCGCGCATAGACGGCGCGGGCGCCGGCCATGTGCTGGTCGGGCAGGAAGCGGAAGGGGCCGCTGCCGACGATCTCCGCCACCTGCTTGGCCGGGTCGGTCTGGGCCAGCCGCTCGGGCATGATGGCGCACATGCTCGGCGAGGCCTTGGCCAGCGCGGCCGGCAGCAGCGGGAAGGGCTTGCGCAGGCGGAAGAGGATGGTCCGGTCGTCCGGGGCGGAGAGCTCATCGGTCGCCGCCATCAGCGCCTGGCCGAAGGAATCCCGTGCGGCCCAGCGGCGGATGCTGGCGACGCAGTCGCGGCCGGTGACGGCGCTGCCGTCATGGAACCTGAGGCCGTCGCGCAGCGTCAGCCTCCAGCGGCGGCCGTCATCCTCCACCACATGGCCCTGCACCATCTGCGGCTGCGGCTGGAAATCCGCGTCCAGGCCGTAGAGCGTGTCGAACACCATGAAGGCGTGGTTGCGCGTCGGCGTCGCGGTGGTGGCCACCGGATCGAGCAGCGACAGATCGACGAAGGGGATGAAGCGCAGCACGCTCTTCTCCCCCGCCCGCGCGAGGCGCGGCATGGCCAGCGGAGCCAGCGTCGCGGCGGCGGCCGCACCCAGGAAATGGCGTCGCAACATGGTCTGGACCTTCCTCTTGTGCCCTCTCCGGGGCGCTTGCTTGCTGGCGCGCGCCTCAGCGGGCGCGCGTTGCGTTCGATCCGGCCGCCACCTGCTGGCGGCACGGATGTCAGGCCGGCAGCACCTGGCCGGGCGCCGGCAACTCGGCGCGCAGGATGCTGCCGGTCTCGGACTCGGTGATGAACAGGCTGCGCCGGTCCGGCCCGCCGAAAGCGAGGTTGGTGGTGGACCAGCCGGCGCAGGACGCGATGCGCAGCAATGGCTCCGCGCGCGCCGAGAGCCGCCAGACCGTGCCGAAGCCGGCATGCGCGACGAGCAGGCAGCCCTCCTGGTCGAGCGCCAGCCCGTCCGGCCCGCTCGGCCCGCCATGCATGTGGCAGAAGATGCTGGCCTTGGTCACGCTGCCATCGGCATGCAGCGGCAGGCGCCAGATCTGGTTGGCGCGCGTGACGCCGACCAGCAGGTGGCTTTCATCCGCCGCCAGCACGATGCCGTTGGGGCTCGGGATGGTGTTGATCAGGCAGGTCAGCCGCCCATTCGGCTCCAGGCGCCAGACGCGGCCCGTGGGGTCCTGCAGCCCGGTCTGCCCCTGGTCGGTGAAGTAGATGTCGCCGGCCGCCGAGAAGCAGAGGTCGTTGACGCCCTTGAAGCTTTCCGAGCGCGCCGTCTCCAGCAGCGGCGTGACGGCGCCCGAGGCGGGGTCCAGCACCATCAGGCCGCGCTTGTAGTCGGTGATGATGAAGCGGCCGTCGGGCGCGATCTTCATGCCGTTGGGCCAGCCGTCATACTCGGCCACCTGCTGCCACTCGCCCTGCGGCGAGACGCGGAAGATGCGGCCGAAGGGAATGTCGGTGACGTAGAGCTGACCGTTCCGGTCGAAGACCGGGCCTTCCAGGAAGCTGTCCACCGGCTTGCCGGCGCGGTTGGCGTCGCTCCAGGCGGTGCGGCGCAGGTCGCGGAAGCGGTCCGGCAGGCGCGAGAAGAGCGTGGTCTCGATACGGGGCGGCGGGGCGAAGAAGCTCATGCCCGGGTCCTCACTGCCGCTCGATGCCGGCGCTCTTGGCGACTTCCGCCCAGAGCTCCTGCTCCTTCCGGATCAGCTTGCCGAACTCGGCGGGCGGCATGCCGCCGGGCTCGGCCGCCAGCGTGTTGAGGAAGTTCAGCATGTCCTGGTCACGCAGGGAGGCCGCCATCGCCTGGTAGAGCTGGTCGATGACCGGCGCCGGCGTGCCGCGCGGCGCGGCGAGGCCGGACCAGTTGATGATGCTGAAGCCCTTCAGCCCGGCCTCGTCGAAGGTGGGCGTGTCCGGCAGCGCGGCCACGCGGTGGCTGCCGCTGATCGCCAGCGGCCGCAGCAGGCCGCCCTTGATGCCGCTGAGGCCGGAGCCGAGCGAGGGCATGGCCATGTCCACCTCGCCGGAAATGGTCGCCGTCACCGCCTCTCCGCCGCCCTTGTAGGGAACGTGGAACAGCTTCACCCTGGCCGCCTGCTGGAAGGCCTCGGCCGAGAGGTGCAGCGAGCTGCCGACGCCGCCGGACCCGAAGGTCACCTTGTCCGGCTCGCGCTTCGCCGCCGCGATCAGGGAGCCGAGGTCCTTGTAGGGCGACTTGGCATTGACCAGCAGCAACACGGGCGAGAAGGCGCTGACGCTGACCGGCGCGAAGCCCTCGGCATGGTCGAAGGGCAGGTTGTTGAACAGGTAGGGCAGCGTTGCGTAGGTGTTGTCGATCGCCAGCAGCGTCTGCCCGTCCGGATCGGCGCGCGCCACGTCGGCGGCGCCGATGGTGCCCGTGGCGCCCGGCTTGTTCTCGACGACGAAGGGCTGCCCCAGCCGCTCGGAAAGCTTCTGCGCCATGCGCCGGGCCACCACGTCCACCGCGCCGCCGGGCGCCCAGGGGACCACGATGCGCACCGGGCGTGACGGATAGGACGAGGCCGCCAGGGCCGGGCGGGACAGCGCGCCGGCGGCGAGGGCGGCGCCGGCAAGCAGCAGGGCGCGGCGGCGCGGCAGGAACGGATTGGCGGGGGTGGAAAGCGGCATCAGGCAGGCTCCTCCCAGAGTGTTTGGCCGGTCAGGCAAGAATTTCGAAATGACGTTGCATTTTTTTCCGCGCTCCGCAAGTCTGCCGTCCAGGCCACCGCGAGGCGGTGGATCGCTGGAGGAAACAGGATGGCCTTGGGCTTCAGGATTTTGCCGCGCACCCGTGCGGTGTCGGCCGACTGGGTGGAGCGCTTCCGCGACCTGCCGGTGGCCAATGTCAGCGACGTCATGTCCCGCATGACCGCCGGCGGCCCGCGCCTGCGGCCGATGCATGACGGCGCCCCGCTGCGCGGCCCGGCCTTCACGGTGAAGACCCGCCCCGGCGACAACCTCATGATCCACAAGGCGCTGTCCCTGGCCGCGCCGGGCGACGTCATCGTCGTCGATGGCGGCGGCGACCTCACCAACGCCCTGATCGGCGAGCTGATGCTGGCGCAGATGGTGCGCCGCCGGCTTGGCGGCATCGTGATCAACGGCGCCATTCGCGACAGCGCCGCCATCGCCGCGCAGTCCTTCCCGGTCTTCGCCGCCGGCGTCACCCACCGCGGCCCCTACAAGGACGGCCCCGGCGAGATCAACGTGCCCGTCGCCATTGACGGCATGGTGATCGAGCCCGGCGACCTCGTGCTGGGCGATGATGACGGCCTGCTCTGCGTGCCCTTCGGCGATGTCGAGGCGATCCACGCCGCCGCCACGGTCAAGCAGGCGGCCGAGCACAAGCAGATGGCGAACATCGAAGCCGGCACCCATGACGCCGCCTGGGTGGACGCGACGCTGCGCCGGCTCGGCTGCGAGGGGCTGGAATGACCCGCCCCGTCGTCCTCATCACCGCCGCCCGGCTGGCGCCCGAAGCCGTGGCGATGCTGGAGCAGGCCGGGCTGAACCCGGTCTGCACCACCGGCTATCCGAGCGAGGCGGAGCTGCTGGAGGCCATCGCCACGCACCGCCCCGTGGCGCTGCTGCACCGCCAGGGCCGCATCGACGGCACCGTGATGGACGCCGCCGCGCCTGACCTGCGCGTGGTGGCCCGCCATGGCGCCGGCATCGACGGCATCGACGTCCCCGCCGCGCGGGCCCGCAGCCTGACCGTGACGCGCGCCGCCGGGGCGAATTCCCGCTCCGTCGCCGAGCACGCAATGGCGCTGATGCTGAGCCTGCTGAAGGATCTTCCCGACGTCAGCGCGAAGATGCGCGACGGCCTGTGGGAGAAGACCTCCCGCATGACGCGCGACATCGAGGGCATGACGCTCGGCATCGTCGGCCATGGCGCCATCGGCTCGAAGGTGGCGCGCTTCGCCGCGGCCTTCGGCATGCGCGTGCTGGCCTATGACCCCTATCTGCCCGAGGGGCCGCTGCCCGGCCCGGCCCAGCGGATGCCGACACTCGACGCCCTGCTGGAACAGGCGGAAGTGCTCTCGCTGCACTGCCCGCTGGAGCCGGAGACGCGCGGCATGATCGGCGCCACCGAGCTGGCGCGGCTGCCGAAGGGCGCCATCCTCGTCCACACTGCCCGCGGCGGCATCGTGGACGAGGCGGCGCTGCTGGCGGCCCTTGATTCCGGCCAGCTCGCCTGGGCCGGCGTGGATGTCTTTTCCACCGAGCCGCTGCCCGCCGACAGCCCGCTACGCAACCACCCGCGCCTGGTGCCGACCCCGCATCTGGCGGCCAACACGCCGCGTGGCGCCGTCGCCATGGCGACCAGCGCGGCGGAGAGCATCATCGCCGTGCTCGCCGGCCGCCGCCCCGCCACGGAAGGCGCCGTGGTGGTGGAAGGCGGACTCGCCGCCGCGCTCAACCCCGCCTGACCTGCCCGCCGGGGGCCATGGCCCCCGGCACCCCGACAAGAACGACCGTGCGGGAGGCTGCCTCCCGCGCGCCACGCCGACGCATGCCCGGCGCCAGGACGAAACAGAAGGAGGAACAAGAATGACCGACGCACCGAGGCTGAGCCGCCGCGCCGCCCTGCTGGCAACCCCGACGCTGCTGCTCGCCGCCCGGACGGGCCGGGCGCAGGAGAGCGCCTGGCCGAACCGGCCGGTGCGCGTCATCGTTCCCTGGCCGCCGGGCGGCACCGCCGACGTGGTGGCCCGCCTGCTGTTCGCCGCGGTGGCCGAGGCCACGGGCCAGCCCTTCGTGATCGAGAACCGCGCCGGCGCGACCGGCACCATCGGCGCCGCCGTCGCCGCCCAGGCCGCGCCGGACGGATACACGGTGCTCTACAGCTCGACCGGCCTTTCCGTGGAGGCCGCCCTGTTCACCGGCCTCAGCTACAACGCGCAGCGCGACTTCATGCCGGTGTTCCGCTCCATCACCGTGCCGCAGCTCGTGCTGGTAAATCCGAAGGTGAAGGCCAGCACGCCGGCCGAGCTGATCGCCCTGTGCAAGGCCACGCCCGGCGGGCTGAACGGCGCCTCCGCCGGCATCGGCTCCATCCAGCACCTGGCGCTGGAACTCTTCGCGCGGGAGTCCGGCGCGCCGGTCAACCACGTGCCCTATCGCGGCGGCGCCCCCATCTATGCCGACCTCATGTCCGGCCAGGTCGATCTCTATTTCGGCAACGTCAACGGCCCCATCCCCTTCCTCAAGGAAGGCACCATCCGCGCCCTGGCGCATACCGGGCGGGGCCGCCTCGCCTCGCTGCCGGACCTGCCGCCCCTGTCGGACACGCTGCCGGGCTTCGAGACCTATGAGTGGAACGGCGTCTTCGTGCCGAAGGGCACCCCCGACGCCATCGTCGCCAGGCTGAACACCCTGCTGAACGCGGCGCAGGCGAAGCCCGACATCGCCGAGAAGCTGCGCACGCAGGAGCTGCTGACCGAGCCCAACACGCCGCAGCAATTCGCCGAGTTCTTCGCGGCGCAGAGCCAGCGCTGGCAGGGCTTCGTGAAAGAGGCCGGGATCCGGCTGGAGTGAGCGCCATGGCACCCGCTCCCCACAGCCCGCACATCCCGATGCGCGAGGACTGGCTGGCGCTCGTGACCGAGCCGCCGCTGGAGCCCGCGCTGCCCGTGGTGGACCCGCACCACCATCTCTGGGACCGTCCCGGCGACCGCTACCTCTTCGACGACCTCCTGCGCGACACGCGCAGCGGCCACGACATCCGCGCCACGGTCTTCGTCACCTGCCGCTCGATGTTCCGCGCCGACGGGCCGGAGGAGATGCGCCCGCTCGGCGAGACGGAATTCGTCAACGGCGTCGCGGCGCAAAGCGCCAGCGGGCTTTACGGGCCGCTGCGGGCCTGCCAGGGCATCGTCGGCTTCGCCGACCTGACCCTGGGCGAGCGGGTGGCGCCGGTGCTGGAGGCGCATCTGCGCGCCGCGCCGGAGCGCTTCCGCGGCATCCGCAACAACACCGCCGTCCATCCCGATCCGCGCATCCAGACCAACCCGGTCAAGCCGCGCGAGGGCCTTCTGCGCGATCCGGCCTTCCTGCGCGGCGCCGCCCTGCTGCCGCGCCACGGCCTGACGCTCGACATCTGGGCCTATCACACGCAACTCCCCGAGGTGGAGGCGCTGGCGCGCGCCCTGCCGGACCTCACCGTCATCCTCGACCATGTCGGCGGCCCGATCGGCATCGGCCCCTTCGCCGGGCGGCGGGAGGAGGTCTTCGGCACCTGGCAAGCCGCGATGCGGCGGCTGGCGGCCCTGCCGAACCTCTGCGTCAAGCTCGGCGGCCTCGGCATGGCGCTGAGCGGCTTCCGCTTCCACGAAGCCGCCACGCCGCCAGGCTCGGCCGAGCTCGCGGCCGCCTGGGCGCCCTATATCGAAACGTGCATCGAACTCTTCGGCGCACAGCGCTGCATGTTCGAGAGCAACTTCTCCGTGGACAAGGGCATGTTCAGCTACGGCGTCTGCTGGAACGCCTTCAAGCGCATCGCCGCCGCCGCCTCGGACGACGAGAAGGCCGCGCTCTTCGCCGGCACCGCCATCCGCACCTACCGCCTGCCGCAGCATCTCGCCCTACCCCGGGCAGCCTCTCAGGAGACCTCCGCATGATCGCGCGCCGCACCTTCCTCTGCGCCGGAACCGCCGCGCTGCTCGCCGCGCCCCGCCTGGCCGCCGCGGCATCCTGGCCGGACCGGCCGCTGAGGCTCGTCGTTGCCTATCCGCCGGGCGGCGCGGTGGATATCGCGGCGCGGCTGATCGCCGATGGGCTGGGCGCCCGGCTGGGGCAGTCCGTGGTGGTGGAGAACCGCCCCGGCGGCGGCGGCACCATCGGCACGGCGGCGGTCGCCAATGCCGCGGCTGATGGCTACACGCTCGGCGCCTCGGCGGTGAACAGTCTCTCGATCAACCAGTTCCTCTACCGCGACCTGCCCTACAACCCGGAAAAAGACCTGGTGCCGGTCTCGCTGGGCTGGGAGGCGCCGCTGGTGGTGGTCGTGCCCGTGGATCACGTGCCGGCCCGGACGCTGGGCGAGTTCATCGCCTGGGCCAAGAAGCAGCCGCAGGGCGTCACCTTCGGCAGTTCCGGCATCGGCACCACCGTGCATCTCTCCGGCGAGATGCTGTGCCGGCGCACCGGCATCCAGGGCCTGCACGTGCCGTTCAAGGGCGGCTCGGAGGCGCTGACCGGCATGCTGCGCGGCGACATCCAGTTCGTGGTGGACAACGTGCCCACCGCCCTGGCCAACCTGCGCGGCGGCAAGCTGCGGGCGCTCGCCGTGACCTCGGCCGAGCGCTGGCCCGACCTGCCGGACGTGCCCACCATGGCCGAGGCAGGCGTGGCGGATTTCGTCGTCACCTCCTGGGGCGCCGTCACGGTGCCGGCCGGCACGCCCGCCCCGGTGGTCGAGCGGCTGTCGCAGGCGATGCGCGAGGCAGCGGCGGACCCGGCCCTGCAGAAGCGCTTCGCGCAGACCGGCACCCGGATGCTCGGCACCACGCCGCAGGAGGCCGCGGCGCGCGCGGCGAAGGAGCGGCCGATGTGGCAGGAGTTGGTGCGCGTCTCCGGCGCGACGCTGGACTGACCCGCGTGCCGGACGCCCCGCCGCCCGTGCCCTGGTCTGCCGGCACCGCCGCTCCCCGCCTGGAGGTGCCCGCCGGCGCCACGGACTGCCACTTCCATGTCTATGACAGCCGGTGGCCCTCGGCCGCCGGCACACCCCATCACCCGGACGCCACGGTGGAGCACTACCGGCTGCTGCAAGTCCGGCTCGGCCTGTCGCGCGGCGTTCTCGTGCAGCCCTCCGCCTATGGCACGGACAACAGCCTGCATCTGCAGGCGCTGGAGAGCCTCGGGCGCGACCGCTTCCGCATGGTGGCGGTGGTGCCGCCGGACATTCCGGACAGCGCGCTCCGGGCGCTGGACGAGGCCGGCGTGCGCGGCATCCGCTTCAACCTGACCATGCCCGGCCTGCTCCGGATGGAGCACCTCGCGCCGCTGGCCCGGCGCGTGGCGCCGCTCGGATGGCACTGCCAGGTGAATGCCTCCGAGGCGATGCTGCTGGCGGCCGAGCCGGTGCTGTCGGCCTTGCCCTGCCCCCTGGTCCTGGACCACCTGGGCCAGTTGCCGCAGCCGGCCGGCACACGCGGCCCCGGCTTCCCCGCCATCCGCAGGCTCCTCGATGCGGGCCAGACCTGGGTGAAACTCTCGGGCGCCTATATCCGCAGCCTTGCCGGCGCGCCGTCCTACGAGGACGCGGGCGCCGTGGCCACTGCCCTGGCGCGCGCCGCGCCCGAGCGCATGCTCTGGGGAAGCGACTGGCCCCACCCCACGCAGCCGCCGGACCGCAAGCCCGACGACGCCACCCTGCTCGACCTGCTGGCGGACTGGGTTCCCGAGCCGCGTGACCGCCACCGCGTGCTCGTGGACAATCCCGCTGCCCTCTACGGCTTCGGCGCGTTCCACTGAGGCCGGTCCAGGGGCGCCGCCCCTGGACCCCGCTGGGGGAACTGAGTTCCCCCAGACCCCCCCTCATCCTGGCAAAGGCTGAGGGGGGAAGCGCAGTCCCCCCCTCTCCGGCTCAGAAGCCGACCTTGTCGCCGCCCTTCAGCGACAGCATCTCGCGCGCCTCGTCAGGCGTCGCGACCTCCAGGCCCAGTCCCTCGATGACCTGCCGCGCCAGCCGCACCTGCTCGGCATTGGACTCCGCCAGCTTGCCCGGCCCGGCCCAGAGGCTGTCCTCCAGCCCGACGCGCACATTGCCGCCCATCGCCGCCGCCATCGCCGCGATCGGCAACTGGTTGCGCCCCGCACCCAGCACGGACCAGCGGTAGTCGTCGCCGAACAGCCGGTCTGCCGTGCGCTTCATGTGCAGCACGTCCTCGGGATGCGCGCCGATGCCGCCCTGCAGCCCGAACACCGTCTGCACGAAGAGCGGCCCCTTCACGATGCCCTGGTCATAGAAATACTTCAGGTTGTAGAGGTGCGCCGTGTCGTAGCACTCGAACTCGAAGCGCGTGCCGTTCTCCGCGCAGGTCGTCAGGATGTACTCGATATCGGCGAAGCTGTTGCGGAAGATGATGCCCTTGTCGGAGAGGTAGTCCTTCTCCCACTGGTGCTTGAACTCCTTGAAGCGGTTCAGCATCCCGAACAGGCCGAAGTTCATGCTGCCCATGTTCAGGCTGGCGACTTCCGGCTTGTGCGTCGCCGCCGGCCGCACGCGCTCCTCAATGGTCATGGTCGGCGCACCGCCGGTGGTGATGTTCACCACCGCGTCGCAGCGCTGCTTGATCACCTTCAGGAAGGGCGCGAAGCCCTCCGGCGTCTGGTCCGGCCGCCCGTCCTCCGGGTTGCGCGCGTGCAGGTGCACGATCGCCGCCCCCGCCTCCGCCGCGCCGATCGCAGCCTGGGCGATCTCCTGCGCCGTCACCGGCAGATGCGGCGACATGCTCGGCGTGTGGATCGCGCCCGTCACGGCACAGGTGATGATGACCTTCCGCTTGGCCATGGCTTACTCCTCCGCTTGGGAATTCTTGTGCGCACGCAGCGCCGCCAGGCGCCGGTCGCGCCAGCGCATCCGCGCCGGCAGGTCCGCCGCCGCCTGCCATTGGTCGAGGATGCGCGTCGTCGCCGGCGCCTCATAGACCTCCGGCTTCGCCGGATCGGCCGCCAGCCGCTTGTAGAAGCCGGTGTAGCGCGCGCAGTAGTCGGGAATGCCGCCCGGCGCGTTCAGCTCGATGGTCGCGAAGGGCCCCATGAAGGACCAGCGCAGCCCCAGCCCGTCCTTCACCGTGGCATCGAGATCCTGCGGCGTGATGTAGCCTTCCGAGACCAGCCGGAAGGCTTCCGCCAGCAACGCGCCTTGCAGCCGGTTGAGCACGAAGCCCTCGATTTCCTTCTGCACCGTCACCGGCACCTGCCCGATGCCGGCATAGATCGCCCGCGCGCGCCCGATCACCTCGGGCGAGGTCCAGGGCGCGCCCGAAAGCTCCACCAGCGGGATCAGGTGCGGTGGATTGACGGGATGCGCCACCAGGCAGCGCGCCCGCCCTTTCAGCTTCTCCGTGAAGGTGGAGGTGCGGATCGCCGAGGAGGACGAGGCCAGGATCGCATCCTCCGGCGCCAGCGTGTCGAGCGCGCTGAACAGCGCGATCTTCACCTCCAGCCGCTCCGGCCCGTTCTCCTGCACCAGCGTGGCGCCCTCGGCCGCCTCCGCCAGCGAGGTCGCGGCCCGGATGCGCCCCGCGGCAGCGTCGGGATCGTCGCACAGCCCCTGCGCGCAGAGGTCCCGCAGCCCTTCGGCGCAAAGCCCGACCGCCGACTGCGCCACACCCTCGCCGGCGTCATGCAGCGCCACGTCCCAGCCGGCGCGCGCGAAGATCATGCCCCAGGCGCGGCCGATCAGCCCGGCGCCGACAATGCCAACCTTGGACGTCATGTCCCTGCACTTTCGTTCTGGTTCCACCCGGCCCTGGGGAGGGCGCCGCCCTCCCCGGACCCCGCCATCAGTTGCACTACTCCAACTGACAGAAAAAAGATGGGGGCCTGGGGGAATTCATTCCCCCGGCCTTTTCCTTGCCCCCTCACAGCCACAGCACCTTTCGCCGCAGTTCCAGATCCTCGCGCAGCGCGCGGGACGCCCCCGTCCAGGTCACCGCCCCCCGCTCCAGCGCCACGGTGCTGTCCGAGAGCGCCAGCGCCAGGTCGAGGTTGTGGTCCACGATGATGATGGAGATCTCCTGCCGCAGCTTGTCGAAGGCCTCGAAGAGTTCCTCCGTCACCGCAGGAGACAACCCTTCGAAGGGTTCGTCCAGCAGCAGCAGCCGCGTGTCGCCCGAGAGAGCGCGCGCCACCGCCACCATCTGCTGCTCGCCGCCGGAGAGCGCATCGGCCGGCGTCCTCCAGCGCTGCTTCAGGCGTGGGAAGAACTGCAGCACCTTCTCCTCGTCCCAGTGCTTCCCTGCGCCGGTGAGGCGCTTCAGCCGCCCCAGCGCCAGGTTCTCCGCCACGCTCATGCCGGCGAAGAGCCCGCGCCCCTGCGGCACGAAGCCGACGCCGCGCCGCGCGATCTGGTCGGAGCTGAGCCCCGCCATCTCTTCCCCGGCGAGTTGCATCGAGCCGCTGGCCGGCCGCGTGATGCCCATGATGCTCTTCAGCAGCGTGGACTTGCCCGCGCCGTTGCGCCCGAGCAGCGCGGTGATCTCGCCCTGCCGCACCTGCATGGTCACGCCCTGCAGGATGTGGCTCTTGCCGTAGAAGGTGTTGATGCCCTCCAGCTTCAGCAGCGGCGTCTCCACCACCGCCGAGACGCGCGGCTTCGCGGCAATGGCGCTGGCGCCGGAGCCCAAATAGACCTCCTGCACGCGCGGATCGGTGCGCGCGTCCTCCACCGTGCCGTCCACCAGCACCTCGCCGTCATTCATCACCGTCACCCGGTCGGCGAGGGCGAAGACGCGGTCGATGTCATGCTCGACGAGCAGCACGGGAATGTCGGCCGAGACGCGCTTGATCAGCTCGCCCACGCGGGCCCGCTCGGCGGTGGCGAGCCCCGCCAGCGGCTCGTCGAGCAGCAGCACGCGCGGCCGGGTGGCGACCGCCACCGCCATGTCCACCAGACGCTGCCCGCCATAGGAGAGCGCGCCCGCCTCCGCCCGCTCGATGCCGGCCAGCCCCATCCAGCGCAGCAGCACATCGGTGTCGTCCGCCATGTCGGGATAGCTGTAGGCGCTGCGCCAGAGGCCGAAGCGCGCGGGATGCCGCGCCTGGATCGCCAGCCGCAGGTTCTCCGCGATGGAGAGGTCGGGAAACAGGTTGGTGATTTGGAAGGAGCGCCCGATGCCGGCCTGGGTGATGCGCTCCGGCGAGAAGCCGGTGGCATCCTTGCCGTCCAGCATCACGCGCCCCGCATCGGGCGGGAACATGCCGGAGAGCAGGTTGAAGGCGCTGGTCTTGCCCGCTCCGTTCGGGCCGATCAGCGCGTGCAGCGTGCGGTCGCCGACGGCGAAGCTCACCCCCTGCACGGCATGGATGCGCCCGAAGCTCTTGCGCAGCCCCTCCGCCGCCAGCACCGGCCCGCTGGCCGTGCCCGGGCGGACGAAGCGCGGCGGCACCGGCTCCGGCTTCTCCGTGCGCCGCGCGGCCATCGCGGCGCCCTCGACATGCTTCTTGCGGAACGGCGCCAGCACGCGCCGCCCGACGCCCACCAGCCCGTCCGGCGAGAAGACGATGAAGCCGACGAAGAGCAACCCGAAGAACAGCAGCCAGTTTGGCGTGTAGATCGAGAGGAACTCGCGGAACAGGATATAGAACAGCGCCCCCAGGGCCGGGCCGAGGAAGCTGCGCATGCCGCCGATCACCACCATCGCCAGCAGTTCGCCGGAGAAGGCGATGGCGATCGGCTCCGCCGAGGCGAAGCGGTGGTTGTAGGCCGAGAGCACGCCCGCGAGGCCCGTCACGCTGGCCGAGAGCACGAAGGCCAGCAACTTGTAGCGGTTGGTCGAGTAGCCGATGAAGCGCGCGCGCTGCTCGTTCTCGCGGATGGCGACAAGCACCGTGCCCGCCGGCGCGTGATGGAAGCGCCAGAGCAGGAACACCACACCAAGCGCCACCGCCGCGGTCAGGATGTAGTAGGGCAGCATGTCCTGCAGGAAGGCGTAGCGGGTGATGCCGCCGAAGCCGTTCTCGCCACCGGTCAGCGCCGTCCAGCGGAAGGCGATGGTGTAGAGCATCGCCGTCAGCGCCAGGGTCAGCAGCGAGAAGTAGACGCCGCGCCGCCGCAGGATCAGCGCGCCCGCGACGGCGGCCAGCGCCGCCACCACCAGCACCGCGCCGATGGCCGGCAGGATCATGTCGCCGGGAAAGAGGTAGCGCTGGATGATGCCGACGGCATAGGCGCCGATGCCGAACCAGGCGCCATGCCCGAAGGAGACTAGGCCGGTATGCCCGACCAGGATGTTCAGCCCCATCACCGCGATCGCGTAGATCACCACATCGGTCGCGGAGATCAGCGTCAGCCCGAAGAGCGGCAGCGCGAAGGGCAGCAGGATGACCGCCGCGAGGGCGACGAGCAGGGAACGGATGTCGCTTCGCATGGCGTTCACTCAAACCGGGCGATGCGCTCGCCGAACAGGCCGCGCGGGCGCAGCAGCAGGACGAGCAGCATGAGGAGATAGACCGAGGCCTCGGTGGCCGGCGGGAAGTAGAAGGCGGCGATGCCCCTCACCACGCCGACGATGATGGCCGCCAGCACCACGCCCCAGAAGGAGCCCAGCCCGCCGATCACGACGACGACGAAGGCGAAGGTCAGGATCTCCGCACCCATCGCCGGATGCACGCCCGTGATGGGCGCCAGCATCACCCCCGCCAGGGCCGCGAGCCCGACGGCAATGGCAACCACCGCCGACATGTAGGGCCGGAGCGAGATGCCGAGCGCGCCCACCATGTCCGGGTTCTGCACGCCCGCGCGCACCACGCGGCCGAAATAGGTCCGCTGCAGCAGCAGCCACAGCCCGAGCACGCAGAGCGCCGCGACGCCCAGGATCATCAGCCGGTACTGCGAGAGCAGGAAGTCGCCGATGATGATCTGCCCGCGCAGCATGGTCGGGATGGAGAAAGGCACCGGCGCGGCGCCGTAGATCATGCGCAAGGCCTGCTCGGCCACCATGGCGAGGCCGAAGGTCAGCAGCAGCGAGAGGATCGGGTCGGCGCGGTAGAAGCGGCGCAGCAGGAAGCGCTCGATCACCATGCCGAGCAGCCCGACCAGCACCGGCGCCGCCACGAAGGCACCGCCGAAGCCGATATGCGGCGCCAGCGTCACCGCCAGATAGGCGCCGATGGCATAGAAGGCGCCATGCGCCAGGTTGACGATGCCGCCCAGGCTGAAGATGAGCGACAGCCCGAGCGCGATCAGCAGGTAATAGGCGCCGATCAGCAGGCCATTCAGCACCTGCTCGAACAGAAAGACGAATTCCAAGGCATGGCCTCCCGGACGAGGGCTCCTGCGGCACGGCGGCGCGCGCGCCAGCGGCGTGGCGCGCGCGCCCGGTTCGGCGTCAGGCCGCGCTCAGCTCGGGAAGGTGCAGGTCGCCTCTTCCGGCGTGGAGGCGATGGCCTCCAGGCTCTCGTCCGGCCCGGGGATCGGGCCGGAGGAGGTGAAGATGTCGTAGGGGTCGGTCTGCTTCTCCGGCGGCAGCGCGGTGATGGCGTACATCGGCGTCATCAGCTGGTGGTCGCGCGCGCGGAAATAGCTCTCGCGCCCCTTCAGCACGTCGAACTTGGCGCCCTTCTCCAGATGGTCCACCACCTGCATCGGATCGACGCTCTTCAGGTCGTTCATGGACTGCGCGATGATCTTCACCGCGTTGTAGTCGCCCCAGGCCTGGTTCTCCGGCGGCTTGCCGAAGCGCTTGCGGAACTCGGCGGTGAACTTCTTGGCCCCGGGATTGTCGAGCAGGTGGTGCCACATGGTCGGCCAGGTGCCGAGGAAATTGCCCTTGCCTGCGCCCCAGGCCAGCGCCGTGTCGAAGCCGAAGCCCGCCAGTGGGAAGCGCAGCCCGTATTCGGTGTACTGCTTCAGGAAGTTCGTGATCTGCGCGCCCGCCAGGTTCACCACCACCACGTCCGGCCGCGCCTGCCGCAGCTTCAGCAGGAAGGGCGAGAAGTCCGTCAGGTCGGTCGGCACCAGGTCCTCGTTGGTGATGCTGCCGCCGTTCTGGTCGATGAAGCGCCGCGCCACCTTCAGCAGGTCATGCCCAAAGGCGTAGTCGGCGGTCAGCGCATAGGTCTTCTTGCCCTTGATCAGCCCCTTCTCCACCAGCGCGCGGCCGACGGCCTTCACATACATCGAGTTCTGGCCCTCGACGTGGAACATCGTCTTGCGGCAGTCGCTGCCGCGCAGCGCGTCGGAATTGGCGCCGGTGTTGATGAACAGCGCGCGCTCGCGCTGCACCACCTGGCCGATCGCCAGTGCCGAGGCCGAGTTGATCTCGCCCACGATGCAGGAGACCTTGTCGCGCTGCACATAGCGCTCCGCCTTGGCGCTGGCGGTCTGCGGATTGACGCTGTCCTCGAACAGCATCTCCAGCTTGCGGCCGTTGATGCCACCGGCGGCGTTGATCTCATCGGCCGCCAGCTGCGCCGCCTGCACGGCGAACTCGCCGAGCGGCCCGAGGAAGCCGGTGCGCGGCGTCAGATGGCCGATTCGCACCACGTCGGACTGGGCATGGGAAATGGCGGGGGCGGCCAGCACCGCGGCGGCGCCCAGCAGCGCGCCGCGCCGCGTGATGCGGGGAAGCTCGGTCATCTCGTGTTCCTCTCCTCGATCGGCGGGGCCTGTCGCCGGCCCCTTCGCCGTGATCCGATCCCTTGTCGTGATCTGTGATCACAGGCAGACTTGCCGAACCGCGCCGGATTGTCCAGAGGGATTGCGTGAACCACGCCCTCACCGCTTTGCCATTGCTGGAGCGCCGCACGCTGACCGATGCGGCCTATGCCCATCTCTGCGACCTGCTGGTCTCCGGCCGCGTCGCCCCCGGCGAGAAGCTTTCCCTCCGCGACCTCTCGGAGGCGCTCGGCGTGTCCGTCATGCCGGTGCGCGAGGCGGTCAGCCGGCTGATCGCCGACCGCGCGCTGGAGGTGGCGCCGAACCGTGCCGTGCGCGTGCCGATCATGACGCGAAGCCAGTTCCGCGAACTCTCGGTGGTCCGCGCGGAGGTGGAAGGCTGGGCCGCCGCCCTCGCCGCCAGCCATCGCAGCGATGTCCATCTTGAGGCGATCATCGCCGCCGAGGCGGCGCTGCACCGCACCACGGCGGGCGCCGATGCCGGCGAGGCGGTGCCGCTGAACCGCGACTTCCACTTCGCCATCTACGCCGCCGCCGGCCTGCCGACGCTGACGGCGATGATCGGCGGCCTTTGGCTGAAGGCCGGCCCTGTCATCAACCTGGACCTGCGCCACTCGCGCGACCGCCTCTCGGCCGGTCACATGCTGCGCTGCCATGCGGCCGCGCTTGCCGCCATTCGCGCCGGCGACGCGGCGGCGGCACGCGCCGCCATCGCCGAGGACATCACCTGCGCCGCCGACTTCATCATCGAGCGGGGCGGCCTTCCACGGGGGTGAAAAGGCTGGGGGAATGAATTCCTCCAGGCCCCCATCTTTTTTCTTCGCGTTCCCCGCGCTGGCATTCCGCACAGCGCCAAAACTGACAAAGAAAAGAAGGGGGTTCGGGGGAATTCATTCCCCCGACCTTCTCTCCCCCGGCCAAGGAAGGAAACGAAGGATCATGGATCTCGAACTGAACGGCCTGCGCGTCCTCGTCACCGCCGGCGCGGCAGGCATCGGCCGCGCCATCGTCGAAGCCTTCGCCGCCGAGGGCGCGAAGGTCTTCACCTGCGACGTGGACGAGGCGGGCCTTGCCACCCTTCCCCCCGGCATCGGCCATCGCCGCACCGACGTGGCCGACCGCGCCGAGGTGGGCGCGCTCTTCGATGCCGCCCTGGCGGAGCTCGGCGGTCTGGACGTGCTGGTGAACAATGCCGGCATCGCCGGCCCCACCGGCAAGCTCGACGAGATCAACCCGGAGGACTGGGACCGCTGCCTCTCCGTCTGCCTCACCAGCCAGTTCAACTGCGCCCGCCTCGCCATCCCGCATCTGCGCAAGAGCGCCAACCCCAGCATCGTCAACCTGTCCTCGGCGGCGGGGAAGTTCGGCTTCGCGCTGCGCGCGCCCTATGCGGCGGCGAAATGGGGCGTCATCGGCCTGACCAAGTCGCTCGCCATCGAGCTGGGGGATGACGGCATCCGCGTCAACGCCATCCTGCCCGGCCTGGTCGCCGGGGACCGCCAGCGCCGCGTGCTGGAGGCCAAGGCGCAGCAGCGCGGCGTCAGCTTCGCGGAGATGGAGCGGCTCGCCTTCTCCTTCACCTCCATCAAGGATTACGTCACGCCGCAGCAGCTCGCGGACCAGATCCTGTTCCTCGCCTCGCCGCGCGGCCGCACCATCTCCGGCCAGGCGATCAGCGTGGACGGCGACACCCGCATGCTCTCCTGAGCGAACCGCGGCCCGCGGCGGCCCCAGCCGCCGCGGGCCGCGCGGCAGATCAGCGCCACCCTTCCAGAGGCGCCCCGGAGTCTGCCCCGTCAGCCTGCCCCGATCCGCGCATAGGGCAGCCGCCGTGCCAGCCAGCAGCCGAGCTCCACCCCCTCCACCCGCCCGCCCGCGCCGCGCCGGAAGGCCAGCGTCCAGTCGCCGGGCGGGGTGTGGTCGAGCGCGCGCGGGCAGGGCAGCATCCAGACATCCGGCCCCACCGGCTCCAGCAACTCCATCCGTCCCTGGCCCAGGAAGCCGGAGAAGCCGCCATAGAGCACCCCACCGGCCTCCACCACGCTCAGCTCCGCCTCCAGCTCGTCGCAGCGATAGCGTCCGGCGAGGTCGCCCAACGCTTCCCCCTCCAGTGGCCGCAGGCCACTGCTCTGGTTCTCCTGCGGCCGGTCCATCCACAGCCCGCCCGCGGCAGGCCGCAGCCGCGTGCGGCCATTGTCGGCGCTGCCGTCGGCGCGCAGTTCCAGCCATTCGGCGGAATGCCCGTAGCGCAGCCGCACCCGCCCCTCCACGAAGTCGGCGCGCACCGCCAGCCCGCTCTCCGGCTCGACATAGGCGCCCATCCAGTCCGGCGCCGCCCCGGCCAGGGCGGGCTTCGGCCGCGCCTCCCCCAGCGTGGCGGCGAGCAGGTCCAGCGCCGCCTCATGCGCGTCGGAGAGGTGGTTGAACAACACCACCACCGAGATCCGCTCGCCCGGCAGGTAGAGGCGGTGGCTGCGCCAGCCGCGCAGCGCGCCGCCATGCCCGGTCGCCTCGCGCCCCAGCGCCTGCGCCCGGTTCAGCCCGAAGCCGTACTCGGCCGGCCGCCCATCGGCGAAGCGCACCGGCGCCGAAAGCCGCCGGTAGGGCGAGGTCTCGTCCTCCCGCAGGGCGTCGATCCAGCGCTCCCAGGCGATCATGTCGTCCAGGCTGGCGCCGAGCCCGGCATCGCCGGTCCAGAGGACGCGGTTCTCGGCCGCGCGGAAGCCGGTGGCCTGGCTGCCCTCATAGCCCTCGGTGCCATCCGGCAGGGCGCGCGTGTCGGCGGCGAGCAGCGCGCCCGCCATCCCGGCGCGGTCGAGGACGCGGTCGCGCAGCAGCTCGCCGAAGCCCCGCCCGAGGCGCTCCTGCAGGATGTCGGAGAGGATGCGGAAGTTCTGGTTGACGTAGGAGTAGCGTGTGCCCGGCGCGAAATGCAGCGAGCGCGTGCCGCCGATCACCCGCGCCGCCTCCGCATCGCCGAACGGCGCCTCCACCGGGGAGCCGTGCAGCATCGCCACCGCCCAGTAGTCCCGCAGGCCGGACTGGTTGTGGGCGAGGTGCAGCGCGCCCGGCGCTGGCCCTTCCAGCCGCGGCAGCCGGGCGCGCACGTCGCCGTCCAGCACCGAGGGATCGGGGAAGGCGTCCAGCAGCAGGGCGCAGGTGAACTGCTTGGTGATCGAGCACATGCGGAACAGCGTGCGCGGCGTGAAGGGGATGCGCCGCTCGGCATTGGCCCAGCCCCAGGCGTGCCGGGCCAGCACCTCCCCTTCCCGCAGCACGGCGACGGCGCCGCCCGGCCCGGGATAGGCGCGCGGCAGGGTTTCGAGGGCCCGGTCGAGCCGGTCGGCGAGGCTGTTCGTCATGCCCGCCAGTCTCGCGCCGGCCGCCGGGCCCCGTAAAGCCCGCGCTATCCGGCGGCCGCCGCGACCGCCGCGCCGACCTCCGCCAGCACCGCATCCCGCGCCGCGCTCTCCCCGGGGCTGCCGGTCAGATAGGCCGCCACCAGCACCGGCGCCCTGCCACCCGGCGGACAAAGCAGCCCGACATCGTTGCGCGTGCCATTGGCCCCGGAGCCGGTCTTGTCCTCCACCTGCCAGCCCTGCGGCAACCGCGCCCGCAGACTGGCATCGCCCGTCCGGCAGCCCCGCAGCCAGCTCCGCAACTGCGCCCGCGAGGCACCGGAGAGCGCGTCCCCCAGCGTCAGCGCCCGCAGGTCCGCCAGCATGGCGGCGGGGCTGGTGGTGTCGCGCGGGTCGCCGGGGCGGGCCTCGTTCAGCTCGGTCTCCCGCCGGTCCAGCCGGCTCACATCATCGCCCAGCCCGCGCAGCCAGCGCGTCAGCCCCGCCGGCCCGCCGAGGCTGTCCAGCATCAGGTTCGCGGCGCCGTTGTCGCTGAGGGTGATCGCCGCCTCGCAAAGCTCCGCGACGGTCATTCCCCCCGCGCCCGCATGTTTCTCCGTCACCGGAGAATAGGTCACCAGGTCCTCCTTCGCGTAGCGGATGCGCCGGTCCAGCCGCTCCTGCCCCTCATCCACCCGCGCCAGCACGGCGCCGGCCGCCAGCAGCTTGAAGGTGCTGCACATCGGGAAGCGCTCCTCCTGGCGATGGCCCGCCTGCCGCCCGCTGCCGGTGTCGAGCACCGCGACCCCCAGCCGTCCGCCATGCGCCGCCTCGATCCGCGCGAAGCTTTCCGCCAGCCCCGCGAAGCCCGCCGCCGCACGAGCACGCCCGCCCCAGGCTGCCCAGCCGCCCAGCGCCGCCGCCCCCGCCATCCATTCCCGCCTGCCGATCATGCCCTGCCTCCGTTCCGTTGCTGGCCGGCGGAAACTGCGCGGCGGGCGCGGCGCGGACAAACGATCATCCTTCGCAAGAGCCCTTAGGAAAACTAATGCTGGGCCGCATGAGCCTCAGCCATCTTCCCCTCAACGCCCTGCGCGCCTTCGAGGCGGCGGCCCGCCATCTCAGCTTCACCCGCGCCGGGCTGGAACTGCGCGTGACCCAGGCGGCGGTGAGTCACCAGGTGAAGGCACTTGAGGAAATCTTGGGCGTGCCGCTGTTCCGCCGGCTGCCGCGCGGCCTCGCCCTGACCGAGGAGGGCGAGGCCCTGCTGCCGGTGCTGACCGACGCCTTCCGCCACATCGCCGGCACGCTGGAGCGCTTCGAGGGCGGCCGCCTGCGCGAGGTGCTGACCCTCGGCGCCGTCGGCACCTTCGTCACCGGCTGGCTGCTGCCGCGCCTGCCTGCCTTCCGCGCCGCCCACCCCTTCGTGGACCTGCGCCTGATGACCAACAACAACCGCGTGGATCTCGCCGGCGAAGGGCTGGACGGCGCCATCCGCTTCGGCGACGGCGCCTGGCACGGCACGGAAGCGACCCGCCTCTTCGCCGCCCCGCTCTCGCCGCTCTGCGCCCCCGCGCTCGCCCTCCGCCTGCGCCAGCCCGCCGACCTGCTGCGCGAGACCCTGCTCCGCTCCTATCGCCTCGACGAATGGGAGCGCTGGTTCGCCGCCGCCGAGCTGTCCGCCCCCGCCATCCGCGGCTTCGTCTTCGATTCCTCGCTGACCATGGCCGAGGCGGCGGCGCAGGGCACCGGCGTCGCCCTCCTCCCCGCGCGGATGTTCGAGCACGACCTGCGCCAGGGCCGCCTGCTGCGCCCCTTCGGCGCCGAGGTCACGCTCGGCGCCTATTGGCTGACGCGCCTGAAGTCCCGGCGGGAAACCCCCGCCATGGCCGCCTTCCGCGCCTGGCTGCTGGCCCAGCCCGAGATTGCCGCCGCTTGACACCACCCCGCGCGGACGCAACGAAACGGCAAACCGCAGGAAACGCCCCGCCCATGCTCCGTCGCCCGCTGCTCGCCTCCGCCCTCGCCCTGCCCTGGATCGCCCGCGCCGCGCGCGCGGACGCCGCGCCGCTGCGCATCATCGTCCCCGCCCCGCCGGGCGGCCCGACCGACATGCTGGCCCGCCTCCTCGGCGAGAAGGCCCAGCCCGCGCTCGGCCGGGCGGTGGTGGTGGACAACCGCGCCGGCGGCGGTGGCGTCATCGGCACGGAGGCCGCCGCCCTGGCCGCACCGGATGGCAACACGCTGGTGCTCGGCCACAACCAGACCCATGCCAGCAACCAGGCGATGATGCCGCGCCTGCCCTACGACGTGATCAAGAGCTTCACCCCCGTCGCCAAGCTGGCCACCGTGCACCATGCCCTGGTGGTGCCCGCGAACTCCCCGTCGAAGACGCTGCGCGACCTGATCGAGCGTGGCCGGCGCGAGCACCTGAGCTACGCCTCCTCCCAGGCCGGCTCGGCCAGCCACGTCATCTCCGAGACGCTGGTGCGGCGCGAGAAGCTGGACGCCACCCACATCCCCTATCGCGGCGCCGCCCCGGCGGCGACCGACACCGTCTCCGGCATCGTGGACTTCTACACCGCCACCTTCCCCTCGGTGGCCGGCCTCATCCGCGACGGCCGCCTGCGGGCCCTGGAGGTCGGGGCCCCCGCCCGCCTGGCCGACTTCCCGGACATCCCGACCGCCGCCGAGGCCGGCACCCCCTACCTCGCCGTGGATGCCTGGTTCGGCCTCTTCGCCCCCGCCGGCACCGCGCCGGAGGCGGTGGAGCGCATCGCCAAGGCCATCCTGGCCGGACTGAACGACCCCACCATCGAGGAACGCCTGACCGCCGCCGGCTTCACCACCGACCCGATGCTCCCAGGCCCCTTCGCCACCTTCCAGCAGCAGGAGGTGAGCCGCTGGGCCGAGATGGTCCGCCTCACCGGCGTGCAGATCGAGGGGTGAACCTCCCTCAACCCGGGCGCGACGCCGCGCCCGGCTTTTCCTTCCCGCCGCCCGGGCTTCCCGCATGCGCAGAATGCAGGCCTGGGCGGTGGCGCCCCTCGCCTTGCTTTGCTATAGCCCCACCGGCACCGCCGGCCCCCGCTTTCGGCGGCGAGAGGGATTCGTGAATCATGGCGCGACGCCGGCAGCTCTATGAAGGTAAGGCAAAGGTCCTGTTCGAGGGACCGGAGCCCGGCACCCTGGTTCAGTACTTCAAGGATGACGCCACCGCCGGCAACGGCGCCAAGAAGGGCGTCATCACCGGCAAGGGCGTGCTCAACAACCGCATCAGCGAATACCTGATGACGCGGCTGAACGAGATCGGCATCCCCACCCACTTCATCCGCCGCCTCAACATGCGCGAGCAGCTGATCCGCGAGGTCGAGATCATCCCGCTCGAAGTGGTGGTCCGCAACGTCGCCGCCGGCAGCCTGGCCACCCGCCTGGGCCTGAAGGAAGGCACCCGCCTGCCGCGCTCGATCATCGAGTACTACTACAAGAACGACGCCCTGCAGGACCCGATGGTCTCCGAGGAGCACATCACCTGCTTCGGCTGGGCCTCCACCCAGGACCTGGACGACATCGTCTCCCTCACCCTGCGGGTGAACGACTTCCTCTCCGGCCTGTTCCTCGGCGTCGGCATCATCCTCGTGGACTTCAAGCTGGAGTTCGGCCGGCTCTACGAGAACGACGAGATGCGCATCGTCCTCGCCGACGAGATCTCGCCCGACAACTGCCGCCTCTGGGACGCCCATACCGGCGAGAAGATGGACAAGGACCGCTTCCGCCGCGATCTCGGCAAGGTCGAGGAAGGCTACCAGGAAGTGGCCCGCCGCCTCGGCATCCTGCCCGAGGCCGGCGCGCGCGACATGAAGGGCCCGGAGGCCATGCAGTGATGAAGGCTGTTGTCACCGTCATGCCCAAGGCCGGCGTGCTCGACCCCCAGGGCAAGGCCATCGGCCACGCCCTCGGCACCCTTGGCTTCGAGGGCGTCGGCGAGGTCCGCACCGGCAAGATCATCGAGCTGGAACTGGCCGAGACCGACCCCGCCAAGGCGAAGGCCCTGGCCGAGGAGATGGCCCGCAAGCTGCTCGCCAACACCGTCATCGAAAGCTTCCGCGTCGAGCTGGCCTGACCGCCCGCCCCGCGAGGCCCGCCGCCCGGAGAGCCGCGCCGCATGATCAAGGTTTCCCTCCTCATCATGCTGCTGCTCACCGTGGTGATCGGCATGGGCCTCCGCTGGCGGCAGGACCGCCTGCCCCAGGTCGCCGCCGCGCGCCGCCGACAGGGCCTCGTCGCCCGCGGCAAGGCGCGCCTCGATCTCTGGGTCACCGCCGCGGCCATCGCCACCGTCAGCACCATCCTGGTCGTCGGTGGCCTGCACTGGCTCCGCGTCTGGTTCGAATGAACCGGCCCGCCCCACCCCACCCCGTCGCCCCCCGCCCGCCGAGGACGCACCAGCCATGAACGCCGTCATCCTCCTCTTCCCCGGCACCAACCGCGAACGCGACATGGCCATCGCGCTGGAAAAGGCGACCGGCCGCAAGCCCAGCATCCTCTTCCACCAGGAAACCGCCCTCCCCCCCGGCACCGACCTCGTCGTGCTCCCCGGCGGCTTCTCCCACGGCGACTACCTCCGCTGCGGCGCCATGGCCGCCCGCTCCCCCATCATGCCCGCGGTGCAGGACTTCGCCGCCCGCGGCGGCCACATCCTCGGCGTCTGCAACGGCTTCCAGATCCTGGCCGAGGCCGGCCTCCTCCCCGGCGCCCTGCTGCGCAACGCCTCGCTGCGCTTCCTGTCCATGGACTGCCACCTGCGCGTCGAGCGCACCGACACGCCCTTCACCTCCCGCTGGCAGCAGGGCGAGGTCTTCCGCGCCCCCATGGCCCATGGCGACGGCAACTACTTCGCCGACGACGCCACCCTGGAGCGCCTGGAGAAGGACGGCCGCGTGGTCTTCCGCTACGTCACCCCCGAGGGTGAGGTCACCGAGGCCGCCAACCGCAACGGCGCCCGCAACAACATCGCCGGCATCGTCTCGGAGAACCGCCGCATCCTCGGCATGATGCCCCATCCGGAGGACCTGGTGGACCCGCTGATGGGCGGCACCGACGGCCTCCCGCTCTTCGAGAGCATCGCCGGCGCCTTCGCCACCGCCTGAGCCGCCCGGAGAGGGGAAGGCGGCGCGCCTCACCCGCGCGCCGGGCACTCCGCCCCGCGCAGCGTGAAGCCATAATCGCCCTTTTCCGGCTCCCCCGTGCGGGAGTCGCCCTGCCTGGCATCCTGCGTATAGACCGGCTTGCAGCTCGCGGGGCCGCCGCTCCGGTCGCCGATATCCTGCGTCGTGTCCATTTCGCCCTTGGGAATGCCGGTATCCGGCGCGCCGTCGAAGGCCCAGGGCGGCGTCTCGGGCCACATCTCCGGCTGCGCGGCCGGGCGCCCCCAGGCGACCCCGGCCGCAACCATGGCGCCAAGGACCACGGCGCGCGAACCTTCCGCCGCATGGAACCTCATGGCGAACCCTCCTGCCTGGGCACGGCCGGCGAGGCTTTCTCCCGGGGAAGGCGCGCTCCGCCGGAGGCCGTGCGTCCGGCATTGGCGCATGTCCGGCGCCCGGCCGCCATCAGGCGCTGCCCGCCTCAGCTACACATCACCGGGCGCCTTGGGCCATGCAGAGCGCCAGGCGGCGCCCCAGGCAGGGGTTCCGCCCCCTGCGCCCCGGCGAGAGGCCGGGGTTTATCCCCCCACACCTCCTGTTTTCAGAAATCCGCTTCCTCTTCCCTCGCGAGCGGTGAATCCGCCACCTCATAGGCGGCGACGACATGCGCCAGGTTCACCGTCGCCCGCACCCGGCCCGTGGGCGCGACCAGCACCCCGCCCGGCGCCGTGAAGCCCTCGGCCTCCCGCTGCATGTCCACATCCACCAGCACCATCCCATGCGGGGAAAGATGCACCGCCTCGATGCGCCGGATCAGCATCACTTGCCCTGTCGAGAGCAGCAGCGCGAACCGCCAGTCATCCGCCATCATTCGCCCGGCAAACCACGCGGGCATCACCTCGCCCAGACGAAGATCATCCGGGCTGTCCAGGGTTGTCCAGCTCTCGTCCATAAACAACCTTAACGCGGGCTGAACCCCTGCTTCAATCACCCACGCGCTGCACCCCCCAAACCCCTCAACCTTGTTTGCCTTCCCAACCCACACGATTCCGTGAGCGCGTCGCTTCCCCGCTGCCCTCGGCCCGCGCCGCCACCCCATAATTGTATCGTCTTCGATACATTTCCCACTCGCCCCGCCCCGCCGAGGAGCCGCGCCATGCAAGCCGAGACCGAGACGGCCAAGGCCTTCTTCACCGCCTGCGAGACCGGCCAGGGCTGGGAGGCCTGCCGCCCCCACTGCACGCCGGACGCCACCTTCGCCGCCCAGTCGGACGTGCTGGCCGAGGTCAGGACGCTTGAGCAATACACGGAATGGATGCGCGGCATCCTGGCGGTCCTGACCGACGGCACCTACGAGTTGAAGTTCTTCGCCGCCGACCCCGAGCGCAACGCCGTCTGCGCCTATGCCACCTTCATCGGCACGCACCTGGCCGGCGGCCCTTGCCCGCCGACCGGCCGCACCACCCGCACCGACTATGTCTACGTCATGCGGTTCCAGGGCGGCCGGATCGCCCACATGACCAAGATCTGGAACTCTGGCTATGCGTTGAGGGAACTGGGCTGGGCGTGAGCAGCCGCCCACCATGCCGGAGTGGTTCGCTCTGGTCCTCGGTGAAAACCTGATCAGGAACGGACCTTAATCCGCCCCAAGCGACAGCGCCGTTAAGGTTGGCTGCCCCTTGCGGTTGCCAGGCCAGGCGGATGCTTCTTGGATGGAAAATGCGGTTGCTTCTCACCCACTTCGGAAGCGAGTGAATGGGGAAGCAGGACCGAGAACCCGGCTTCCAGGGAGAAAGCACGCAATGGCAAAGAATACGATTTGTCTCTGGTACGACAGGGATGCCGAGGCTGCCGCTCGCTTCTATGCCGAGACCTTTCCTGACAGTGCGGTGAATGCCGTGCATCGTGCCCCCAGCGACTATCCATCCGGCAAGGAGGGCGATGTCTTGACGGTGGACTTCACGGTTGCAGGCCTTCCTTGTCTCGGCCTCAACGGCGGCCCCGCGTTCAAGCACAACGAAGCCTTCTCGTTTCAGATCGCCACCGACGATCAGGAGGAGACCGACCGCTACTGGAATGCCATCGTCAACAACGGCGGTCAGGAGAGCGCATGCGGCTGGTGCAAGGACAAATGGGGGATTTCCTGGCAGATCACGCCGCGCGTGCTGACCGACGCACTGGCGGCTGGCGGCGCCGAAGCAAAGCGCGCCTTCGAGGCCATGATGACCATGACGAAAATCGATGTTGCGGCGATCGAGGCGGCGCGGCGCGGTTGACGATCCACTGCCTCCCACGGCCAAACCGCTGCTGAAGCGGGTCTGCTCAACCACCCACCGCAGCCGTTCCTCCGTAGGCCGGAGTAAAAGGGAGAGAGCCGCGACAAGAGTTGTAATAGGAAAACTTGCCTAATCCCTCCAACCCTGCTACGCTCCCTCCCATGCCCCTCCCCCATTCCCCCCGTCTGACGCCGCCCCGCCCCTGGTCCCGGCTCTCCGACTCGGAATGGGCGGCGCTCCTGCCTTATCTCCTGCACCGCTCCCCCCAGGGCCGCCCCATCCCGGAGCTGCGCGCGCGGATGGATGCCATCTTCCACATCGCCTGCACCCATGCCCCCTGGCGGGAAGTCCCGGGCGCCTATGGCAAGGCCGACACCATCGCGCGGTATTTCCGCCGCCTCACCCATGCCGGCCTCTGGCCGCGCCTGCTGGAGGCCCTGGCCGAGGCCGCCCCCGTCCATCCCTTGCGCGCCATCGAGTATTTCATCCTCCGGGCCGCCCGACGCGCCCATCGCATCCTGGGCCACCGCTTCCTGCTGCTCATCCGCCGCATCGGCCTGCGCACGGCCCTGCCCGGCCCGCCTTGGCTCCTGCCCGATCCCCTTTTGTCCGAAACCCTCGCCCGCCTGCCCTTTCCCATGCGCCTGCTGCTGGGCAGGGGCTCGAAAGGCCGCTGCAAGGCCTGGTTTTCCAGCCTCTCCCGCCTCTTGCGGGATGCCGGCGGCCGCGCCCGCATCCCCCGTTCCGTGCGCCTGAGCTGGGCATGACTATTCCACCTCTGGACAAGCGCGCGCCGGGTGCCGAAAAGCCCGGCATGTCCGCCCCCGCACGCCCCGCCCCCGCCCCGCTGGCTCCGGAACGCGCCGCCCAGCTCGCCGCCGAGTTCGGCCTGAAGCCGGATGAGTTCGAGCGCGTGCTCGCCATCCTCGGCCGCGCACCCTCCCTCACCGAGCTTGGCATCTTCTCGGTGATGTGGTCCGAGCACTGCTCCTACAAGTCGAGCCGCGTCTGGCTCCGCCAGCTCCCCACCAAGGCCCCCTGGGTCATCCACGGCCCGGGCGAGAATGCCGGCGTGATCGACATCGGCGATGGCCTGGCCGCCATCTTCAAGATGGAGAGCCACAACCACCCGAGCTTCATCGAGCCCTACCAGGGCGCCGCCACCGGGGTGGGGGGCATCCTGCGCGATGTCTTCACCATGGGCGCCCGCCCCATCGCCAACCTGAACGCGCTCCGCTTCGGCGCGCCCGACCACCCGAAAACGAAGCACATCCTCGATGGCGTGGTGCGCGGCATCGGCGGCTACGGCAACTGCGTCGGCGTCCCCACCGTGGGCGGCGAGGTCAACTTCCACCCGAGCTACAACGGCAACCCGCTGGTCAACGCCATGACCGTCGGCATCGCCCCGAAGGACCGCATCTTCCTCAGCGCGGCCGCCGGCATCGGCAACCCCGTGGTCTATGTCGGCTCCAAGACCGGGCGCGACGGCATCCACGGCGCCACCATGGCCAGCACCGAGTTCACCGCGGATTCCGAGGAGAAGCGCCCCACCGTCCAGGTCGGCGACCCCTATGCGGAGAAGCTCCTCATCGAGGCCTGCCTGGAGCTGATGGCGACCGACGCCATCGTCGCCATCCAGGACATGGGCGCCGCCGGCCTGACCTCGTCCAGCGTGGAGATGGCCGGCAAGGGCGGCGTCGGCATCGAGCTGGACCTGGACAATGTCCCCCAGCGCGAGGAGGGCATGTCCGCCTATGAGATGATGCTCTCCGAGAGCCAGGAGCGCATGCTGCTCATCCTCAAGCCCGGCCGCGAGGGCGTGGCCGAGGCCATCTTCCGCAAGTGGGAGCTGGATTTCGCCGTCATCGGCCACCTGACCGACACGGGCCACATCGTCATCCGCCACCAGGGCGCGGTCGAGGCCGACATCCCCCTCGCCCCCCTGGAGTCCGAGGCCCCCCTCTACCACCGCCCCACGGCCGAGACCCCGAAGCAGCCCCTCCTTCCCCCGGACTCCGTCCCGAGCCCCATGGGCCTCGCCGAGGCGCTGCAAACCCTGATCGGCTCCCCCGACCTCTGCTCCCGCCGCTGGATCTGGGACCAGTATGACAGCACCGTCGGCGGCCAGACCGTGCAGCGCCCCGGCGCCGCCGATGCCGCCATCGTCAAGCTGGAGGACAGCCTCCGCGCCCTCGCCATGACCACCGACGTCACCCCCCGCTACTGCGCGGCGGACCCGGAGGAGGGCGGCAAGCAGGCGGTGGCCGAGGCCTGGCGCAACATCACCGCGACCGGCGCCAAGCCCCTCGCGATCACCGACAACATGAACTTCGGCAACCCCGAGAAGCCGGAGATCATGGGCCAGTTCGCCAGCGCGGTGCGCGGCATGGCGGCCGCCTGCACGGCGCTGGACTTCCCCGTCGTCTCCGGCAACGTCTCGCTCTACAACGAGACCGAGGGCAAGGGCATCCTCCCCACCCCCGCCATCGGCGGCGTCGGCGTCATCGAGGACGCCCGCCAGGCCGTCGGCTACGGCCTCACCGCAGGCCTGGACCTGGTCCTGATCGGCGATACGGCGGGCCATCTCGGCCAGTCCCTCTGGCTGCGCGAGATCGCCGGCCGCGAGGAAGGCGCCCCACCCCCCGTGGACCTCGCCGCCGAACGCCGCAACGGCGACTTCGTCCGCGCCCGGATCCTGTCCGGCGCCGTCACTGCGTGCCATGACGTCTCCGACGGCGGCCTCCTGGTCGCCCTGGCCGAGATGGCGATCGCCGGCACCGCCGGCGCCACCCTCGACGCGGCGCCCGACACCCTCCCCGCCCATGCCTATTGGTTCGGCGAGGACCAGGGCCGCTACGTCCTCGCGGTGCGCGATTCCGCTGCCCTGCTCGCCGCCGCTCAGGAGGCCGGCATCCCCGCGCGGCGCATCGGCCGCACCGGCGGCGGGGCCTTGGTTCTGCCGGGGGCCGGGTCCATATCGGTTGACGACCTGCGGGCGGCGCATGAGCGCTTCCTGCCGGCGCTGATGGCCCGCTAGGCTGGCGCCGACGGAAACTGAGCAAGGAGCAAGCGCGCATGGCCATGTCGGCTGCGGAGATCGAGGCCCTCATCAAGGCGGCCTTCCCCGATGCCAAGGTCACCATCGAGGACCTGGCCGGGGACGGCGACCACTACGCCGCGACCGTCGTCTCCGAGGCGTTCCGCGGTCGCTCCCGCGTGCAGCAGCACCAGCTCGTCTATGCGGCCCTGCAAGGGCGTATGGGCGGCGCGCTCCACGCCCTTGCCCTGCAGACTTCCGCCCCCCCGCAATAGCCCTTTCAAGGCTAAGGACAGGCACCCATGAGCAATCCCGTTTTCGAGCGCATCCAGGCCGAGGTCACCGAGAACCCGGTGGTCCTCTACATGAAGGGCACCCCGGTCTTTCCGCAGTGCGGCTTCTCGGCCCGCGTCGTGCAGATCCTCAGCCACGTGGGCGTGCCCTTCAAGGGCGTGAACGTGCTGGAGGACATGGAGCTGCGCGAGGGCATCAAGGCCTACACCAACTGGCCGACCATTCCCCAGCTCTACGTCAAGGGCGAGTTCGTCGGCGGCTGCGACATCATCATGGAGATGTTCCAGAACGGCGAGCTGACCGCGCTGCTCGACGAGAAGGGCATCCCGCACGAGGCGGCGGCCTGAGACTTCCAGGGGCTCCTTCGGGAGCCCCTTTCGCTTTCCGGGCCCTGCCTTCCCCTTGCGGGCCAATCCGCCAGCCCAACCCTGGTGGCGCTGGCGCGTTGCCCAGCCGGGCACCCTGTCACCGGGTGCCCGATGCCACGCCTCGCTCCGGGAAGGGCCTGATGACGCGCAACGATCTCCGCACCCTGCTCAACCTCGTGCTGCCGCTGGCACAGCCGCTGGTGGGGGCCATGGCGCCGCTCTTCGGCATCGGCCACACCCAGGCGGAAATGTCCGCCCGCAGCCAGACCGCGGTGGTGCCCCAAGGCTACGCCTTCTCGATCTGGGGCCTACTTTTCCTCCTCTCCATTGCCTGGGGCATCTGGCAGGTGCTGCCGGATGGAGGCAAGAACAGCGTGGCGGCACGGCGGCTCGGCTGGCCCTTGGCCATCGCCTTCGCTGCGTCGATTCTCTGGATGCTCCTCTCCCAACTCACCGAGAATGGCTGGCACCTCGTGCTGGTCATCCTCGTGGTGCTGGCCGCCAGCCTCACGGCCTTCTTCATCAACCGCAAGCTGATCCATGGCGGTGCCGCCCGCGGCTGGCCCGAGCGCTGGATCGTGCAGCCGCTGGTCGGGATGCTGGCGGGCTGGGTTTCCGTCGCCACCTTCGCCAACATCGCCGGGGCGGCGCTGGTCAGCGGCGCCATCCAGGCCGAGGGCGCGGCAGGCACGCTGGCGGCGGTGCTGATCCTGCTGGCGGCCGGCGGCTTCACCCTGGGCATTCTCTGGGCCGCCCATGGCTCGCCCTGGTATGCGGGGGCCGTGGCCTGGGCGCTGCTGGCCATTCTCTACGCCAATACAGTCGGACGGGATTTCAACCTGGCCGTGGCCGTGGTCGCGGGGGGGCTGATGGTGGTTGTGGTGGCCATGGCCTGGCAGCGGATGCGCACCTCTTCGGCGATGCCGCGCACCGTGCCTCCGCTTTAGGGGAAGCCTCCCTTCGGCGCAGGCGGGCCTCCCGAGGGAGGGGAGTTGGAGAAAGAGCCCGGCCCCTGCCGCCCAGGTCGAATGTCGGTCAGCCGCAGTGCTTGCGGCCTGATGGGCGGCTGCGCCTCCCTTTGCGGGATGAAGGACCGATGGAGCCTCCTGCAGTCACAGATCGCCCGCTGATGAGGACTGCGTACCATAGGAATAAAAGCTTATCAACGAGAAAGGGCAGTCCCCACGCGAACTCTGCCCGCACATTCTGTAGAAATAGCCGATCGCGGGGTCCGGGGAGGCCGTTGCCTCCCCGGCGGAGGGTCTGAGAGGCGGCGCCTCCCAGGGCACGCCGCTCGTCAGGCGGCCGGGCTCAGGACGTGGATGACGCGGCTGGCGATCATCTCCTTCGTCTTCGCTCCATAGGCGGCCATGTGGGGCGCGGCGCCGTGGGCCTTCAGAGCCGCGGGACTTTCCCATTTCTCGATGACGACGAAGGTGTCGGGTCCGAAGGCGGTCTGGATGGCGCCGATACCCTCGGCATCGATCGCCGGGCCATATTCGATGCAGCCTTCCTCGGCATGGACCGCCGGCATGTTGGCGCGGAATTCCTTCAGCACGGCGTCCCGCAGGCCAGGCTTGGTGGTGATGATGGCGATGACGTGGATCACGCGGGACGCTCCTCGGTTGGGAATGGTTCTTGCGCCGCTCAGGCTAGGCGGATCGAAGAGGGCTGCCAATCGGCCCTGCTTCCGGGGCTAGCTCTCGGTACCGGGACGGCAGCCGTCTCCGCTGACCTGCCTGAGGAGTATCAAGGGCCATCTTCTCACGGCCGGCGAAAGTTTAATCGCGCAGCGCGAACCGGATCGGTTCGCCCTAACAATAACGTTAGATCGTGGCTGGAGGGGTTTTCTCCTCAAGTCCTCCTGTGCTGTAGCGGTGTCGGCGGGTAATTCCGCCGAATTCATGAATAAACTTGTAATATAGAGTTGCATACTACCGCATAACCGCGTGGCTCCATCAGCAACAATTCTCATGCGGTACCCCAATCCCCCCAGTCAATCCAGGAGTAGATAATGGCTAATACTTCTGACAATCGGAAAGTTTCTGATCAGCGCGAGCCGGAATCCCGTCTGCGTAAAGTCGGGGATGCTACGGATCGAGCGGCGGAAAGGACCCGCGAGGCGGAAGAGCAAGGTGCAGCCATCGCCCCGGATGGCTTGGATACGACGGTTAATTTCGCCCGACGCATGACGGAGGAGGGGCGGGAAACCTTGGGTCACGGCTTGCAGAGAATGGCCGAGCTCGGCGCCCCCCTCGCCGACATGGGCTATGGCGAAAGCCGCAACCTGATCGAGGCCTCGGCCCGCATCACAGATCTCTATCACCGGACCACCGAGGAAACGGCGGAGGACATGCAGGCGCTCGTCGCCTCCTACACGCAGCTCGGACAAGGGCTGCAGCGCATGCAGAGCACCTACATCAACATGCTGCAGGGAGCCCTGAGCCATAGCCGGCGGCAGCCACGTGACCTGCTTCGCTGCAAGTCGGTGACGGAACTCGCCGAAGTCCAGCGGGATCTCTACATGGACGGCGTGGCCTTCATGCTCGACTCCAGCACGACCATGTTCCGGCTGGCCGGGCAGGTCATGGAGAGCGCGGTTGCGCCGCTGGAAGCGCGGACGCGCACGCACGGGCGCCGCTGAGGCCCGGAAAGCCACACCAAGGACGGTCCGGAGCAGCCGCTGCGGATCGCCCCCCTGCCGGCCCGCTGCGCCAGCATGCCGCCTCCTCTTCCCGGCCCCTGGCTGCAGGAACAGCCAGGGGCCCTGAAGGCGCCCGGCAGTCCGGGCCGGGCGTTTGGCGGAGCGCGCCCGGGCGCCTAGCCTGCCCCTCCCGCAGTGATGACAGGGAGGATGACCATGCCGGATGAACTGAACCCCGCGACCCTGGCGCTGCATGCCGGGGAGGCACCGCGGCAGGTTGGCGCGCCGGTCACGGCCTCGCCGCATCTCGCCACGAGCTTCTTCACGCATCCCGAGGCGGTCGGCTTCTCCGCCAACGACCTCGCGGAGAATGCGCCGCATTTCTACAGCCGCTGGAGCAACCCGACGCTCGACAGTCTGGAACGCCGGCTCGCGGCGCTGGAAGGCGGCGAGGCGGCGGTCAGCTTCGCCAGCGGCATGGCGGCGGTCAGCGCACTGTTCCTGGACCGGCTCGCCGCCGGGGACCACCTGGTGCTCTCCGACGTCTGCTATGCCGGCGTGGCCGAGCTGGCGCAGGACATCCTGCCGCGGCACGGCATCACGGCGACCCTCGTGGACAGCGCCAACCCCGCCGCCGTGGAAGCCGCCCTGCGGCCGAACACGCGGCTGGTGCATGTCGAGACGCCGGCCAACCCGATCCTGAAGCTGACTGACATCGCTGCCGTCGCCGCCATCGCGCATGCAGGCGGGGCGGAGCTTTCAGTCGATTCCACCATTGCCACGCCATTCGGCACGCGGCCGCTGGCCTTGGGCGCCGACTATGTCGTGCATTCGCTGACGAAATACATCTCCGGCCATGGCGACGCGCTGGGCGGCGCCGTCATCGGGCGCGCCGAGCGGATGGCGGCGTTGCGCCGGCAGGGGCTGATCCATCTCGGTGGGGCGCTCTCGCCCTTCAACGCCTGGCTCACCCTGCGGGGGCTGGAGACACTGGCGCCGCGCATGGCGCTGCACGAGGCGAATGCGCGCAAGGTCGAGGCCTTCCTGGCCGGGCATCCGAAGGTGCGTTCGGTGCTCTGGCCTGGCTCGCCGCGCCACCCGCAGCACGAACTGGCGCAGCGGCAGATGCGGAACTTCTCCGGGTTGCTGGCTTTCTCCGTGCGCAGCGGCAGCGGCGCACTGGCGGCGCAACTGGCGGAGCGGCTCAAGGTGATCTCCTACGCCGTCTCGCTCGGCAAGACGAAGAGCCTGCTCTTCTACATCCCCACCGAGGACCTGCTGCGCGCCTCCTTCCGCCTGCACGGCGCGCAGGAGGCAGCCTATCGCGACTGGGCCGGCGAAGGCGTGTTCCGCTTCTCGGTGGGGCTGGAGGATGCGGAGGACCTGATCGCCGACCTCGCCCAGGCGCTGGGCTGAGGAATCCAAGGGTCGGGGGCAATCGATTGCCCCCGACCCCTCTTCATGCCGCAGTTGCCAGTTCACCAGCGTCTCGCCGAGCAGGGCGGCGATGCCCGGGCTGAGGCCGCCGAAGGCCGCCGCCTGGACCTGTCAGGAGGGGAGCCGGGGCGCGGCGCAACCCTCTAGGGACGCGGCGGACTTCCCTGCTTGCAGAAGAGCTTCGGAAAAGCTTGGGAAGTTCGGGATTCGCGCGGTGAAACGGCGCCGCCGCGCCGACCGGGCCAGGCAGGCTCCTGCCGCGCGAAGATGGCGGGAGGGACGCGCATGCAACGGGCGAACCATCGTCCGCGCCGATGAGGATGATCATTCTTTCCGCAATCCCGGAGAGAAGCGGCGCACCCTATATTGGCGGTGCCGATGGGCCGCATCCTGCGGCCCATTCCCTTCTGAAGGGAGACACGGTCAATGAGTACTTCCCGCATTCTGCTCGGTGCCGCCGCCCTGCTAGGGCTTGCCGGCGCCGTCCCGGCCCGGGCCAGTCTGGAAGCGGTAACCCAGGGTGAGAGCTTCGCCAACCAGTATGCCCCGGAATTCCGCGGCAACATCGTCGGCGGCGGCTTTGCCCGGGAGACCATGCCTGGGGACAACAGCACGATCCTCTATGCCGACTCGACCATCGGGCGGAGGGCCCCCGGCACTCCGGTCTTCGTCGGTGGTCACAACGGAGACGTGGCCTACCTGACGACACCGGCCAGCATGCCGGTAAGCCGCGCCAGCCGTCAGCGCTGAGGCTCGGGATCGCCGCCACGCCTTCGGTGGCGTGGCGGCAGCGGCGGCCATACAAGCCGGTCCAATGGTCCCGCGATGGTGGCGGGTCAGCTCGTTGGCGAGCCCGCCGCCGTGGCCTGGGTGCCGGCGCGGATGCGGATGCGCTCCTCCGGCAGCGGGATGAACTCCTTGTCGTCGCCCGGGATCAGGGCAAAGCGGCCGGCCTTCCAGTCCGCCTTGGCCTGCTCGATGCGTTCGCGCGAGGAGGCGACGAAATTCCAGAACAGGTAGCGCGGACCGTCCATCACGGCGCCGCCGAGCAGCAGCAGGCGCGCGCCCCAGGGGCCGGCCCGCAGCGCCAGCGCGTCCCCGGCGCGGAAGACCAGCATGCGGCCGGGAGCGAAGCGCGTGCCGGCGACCTCCACCTCGCCGTCCAGCACATAGGCCCCGCGCTCCTCGTGGTGGTCCGGCAGCGGCAGGGCGGCGCCGGGGGCGAGGGTGGCGTCGGCGTAGAACAGGTCGGAGGAGACGGTGACGGGAGCACGGGCGCCCCAGCCCTCGCCGGCGATCAGGCGCAGGCGGGCGCCGCCATCCTCCAGCACCGGCAGCGCGGCCGCCGCGTGATGGGCAAAGGCGGGGGCGGTTTCCTCGGCGTGCTTCGGCAGCGCCACCCAGGACTGGATGCCGAAGAGGCGGCTGCCGCTGCTGCGCAGCTCCGTGCCGGTGCGCTCGGAATGCGCGATGCCGCGCCCGGCGGTCATCCAGTTGACGTCGCCGGGCACGATCGGCTGGTCGGAGCCGAGGCTGTCGCGGTGCTGGATGGCGCCCTCGAACAGGTAGGTGATGGTGGAGAGGCCGATATGCGGGTGCGGCCGCACATCCAGCCCCTTGCCGGCCAGGAACTCGCCCGGCCCCATCTGGTCGAAGAAGATGAAGGGGCCGACCATCTGCCGCTCCTTGGCCGGCAGGGCCCGGCGCACCTCGAAGCCGCCGACATCGTGCGCGCGGGGAAGAATCACGTGTTCCAGCCCCTCAGGCATCGGTGCCAGCGCATCCGCGGGGTCGTTCTCGACGCTCATGCCGCCCTCCTCGATGGTGGCGGCACTGTCGGTGATGCCGCAGGCCAGCGGCAAGGGCGCGGGTGACCATAGCCCTCACTTTGGCGGGACGAGCGGAGCCTGATGTGCGGCGACGGCTTGGCCATGGCTTTTGTTCTTGATTTGTTCGTAACTGCTCGCCATCGTCGCGGGCATGTACACCGCCGATTCACCCGGTCCCGACCTTCCCACCCGGCCTCGCGCAGCGGCGAGGAGGGCGCCCCACCCCCCGCCCATCGCCTTCGCCTAGCTACCCCCCCCCCCCCCCGCCTGTCCCCAGGCGATGCCCGACCGCCCAGCAGAAGGGGTCCCCCCGTGCCCCGCCCCACTCCCGCAGAAGACGATGCGTCCCCCGGCCTCGCCACGCTGCGCGCCCGCCTGGCCCGGCTGGAGGGCGCCGGGCGGGCGGCGCAGGCGCGGGAGGCCATTCCGCTCTGCGAGGGACTGGACCTGCCGGGCGGCGGGCTGGCGCGCGCCGCCCTGCACGAGGTGCTGGCCGCCACGCCGGGCAGCGGCACCGCCTTCTGCGCCCTGCTGCTGGCCCGCAGCGGCGGCACGGTGCTCTGGATCACCGCGGGAGAGGAGGCGCTGCGGCCCTGGCCGCCGGGCCTCGCCGGCTGCGGGCTGACGCCGGAGCGGCTGGTGCTGGCGCGAGCAAAGGCCTGGGTGGATGCGCTCTGGGCCATGGAGGAGGCGCTGCGCTGCCCGGCCGTCAGCGGCGCGCTGCTGCTGGCCGGCGGCCAGACGGCGCTGGACCTGACGGCGACACGGCGGCTGCAGCTGGCGGCCGAAGCCGGCGGCGCGCTCGGCCTGCTGCTGCGCGCCGATGATGGCGCTGCCGGCTCCTCCGGCCCCAGCGCCGCGGCCACGCGCTGGCGGGTCTCCGCCTTGCCGGCGACGGAGGCGCCACGCTGGAAGCTGGAGTTGCTGCGGGCGCGCGGCGGGGCGCCGGGCGGCCCTTGGGCAGTGCGCTGGCACGCCGCCGAGGGGCGGCTGGCGCTCGATCCTCCTGCCGCGCCATGACGGCCTTGCCGCGCCGCTTTCTGGCGCTGCACCTTCCCAGCCTTTCCACCGATCGGTTGCGCCGCGCCGAGCCCGGCCTGCCGCGTGACCGCCCCCTGGCCACCTGGGCGCAGTCCGCCAGCCGGCGCCTGCTGGTGGCGGTGGACGCCGCCGCCGAAGCGACGGGGGTGCGGCGGGGGCAGGCCCTGGCCGACGCGCAGGCCATCTGCCCTGGCCTGCTGCTGCGCCCCGCCGCGCCCGAAGCCGATGCCGCGCTGCTGCACGCCCTGGCCCTGCGGGGGCGGCGCTATACCCCCCTCGCCGCCACCGACCCGCCGGATGGGTTGCTGCTCGACGTCACGGGCTGCGCGCATCTCTTCGGCGGCGAGGCGGCGCTGCTGCGGGAGGCGCGGGCCTGGCTGCGGGCGGAGGGGATCGCGGCGCGCGGGGCGGTGGCCGGCGCCGGCGCCGCTGCCGCCGCCCTGGCGCGCGCCCGGCGGGACGATCCGGTGGTGATCTCCGGCGCCGAGGAAGAGGTGGCCAAGCCCTTGCCGATCGGCCCGGCGCTGCGGCTGCCGGAGGCGATGCTGGCCGACCTTGCCCGGCTCGGCCTGCACCGGGTGGACGACCTGCTGCGCCAGCCGCGCGCCCCGCTGGCGCGGCGCTTCGGCGCCCTGCTGCTGGAGCGGCTGGACGCCGTGGCTGGGCGCCGCGCCATTCCCCTCCGCCCCGCCCTGCCGCCGCCCGACCTGTGCGTCAGCCGCGCGCTGCTGGAGCCGGTCGTCACCCGCGGCGGCATCGAGGCGGTGCTGGACCGCCTGCTCGACGACCTCTGCGACCGGCTGCGGATGGCGGGACTTGGCGCACGGCGCCTGGTGCTGACGGCGGAGCGGGTGGATGGGGCGGTGCAGGAGGTGGCGGTCGGCACCGGGCTGCCGGTGCGGGGGCCGGTGCATCTGCGGCGGCTCTTCGCCGAGAAGCTGGGCAGGCTGGAGCCGGATCTCGGCTTCGAGCGCATGGCGCTGGCGGCCTGGGCCAGCGATCCGCTGCCGATGGGGCGGCAGACCGGCCTCGGCCCCGGTGCGGAAAGCGCCGCCGAGGCGCGGGAGGCACTGGCGCAACTGCTCGACCGGTTGTCGCAGCGGCTGCGGGTGCATCGCGTGGCACCGCTGGCGAGTCACTGGCCGGAGCATATGCTCGCCGCGCTGGGGCCGCATGCCGAGGTGCCGCCGCCGCCGCCCGGCTGGCCGCTCTACCCGGCGCCGGTGCTGCGGCTGCGCCGGCCGGCGCCGCTGGCGGCGGAGGATTCGCTGGCGCGGGTGCCATGGCGGGGGGCGGAACAGCCGGTGCTGCGCGCCGAGGGGCCGCTGCGGCTGGCACCGGAATGGTGGCGCAGCGCCGCCGGGGTGCCGGAGCGCGACTATCACCGGGTGGAACTGGCCTCCGGGGAGCGGCTCTGGCTCTGCCGCACGGCAGGGGGCTGGTGGCTGCACGGCCACCTGCCATGAGCGCCCCGCCGGCCTTCGCTGAGCTGGGGGCACGCTCCAACTTCTCCTTCCTCGACGGCGCCTCGCATCCGGAGGAGCTGGTGGAGACCGCCGCGGCGCTCGGGCTCGCCGGTTTCGGGCTTTGCGACACCAATGGGCTGGCCGGGGTGATCCGCGGGCATCTGGCGGCGCGGGAGGCGGGGCTGCCCTTCGCGGTGGGCTGCCGGCTGCGGCTGGCGGATGGCGGGGAATGGCTTGTCTGGCCGGTGGACCGCGCCGGCTATGGGCGGCTGACCGCCCTGCTCTCGCGCGGGCGGAAGGAGGCGCCCAAGGGGCCGCTTCCGCTGGGCGCCGAGGACATGCTGGCGGCCGCCGAAAGTTGGGTGCTGGCCGCCGTGCCGCCTGCCGCGCCGGATGAGGATTTTGCCGACCGGCTGCGGCGGGTGGCGGCCGCGCTGCGGCCGAAACTGGCGCTGCCGCTGCTGGTGGCGGTCGCCTGCCCCCTGCTCGGTGATGACCAGCACCGGCTGGACCGGCTGGCCGGCATGGCGGAGGCCGCCGGGGCCTGGCTGCTCGCCACCAATGATCCGCGCTTCCACCATCCGGCGCGGCGGCGGCTGGCGGATGTGCTCACCGCCATTCGCCTGGGCCGCGGCGTGGAGGCGCTGGGCCATGCGGCCGAGCCGAATGCCGAGCGGCACCTGAAATCGCCGGCGGATATGGCGCGGCTCTTCGCGCGGCATCCGCAGGCATTGGACAATACGCTGCGCGTGCTGGCGGCGACGCGCGGCTTCTCGCTGGAACAGTTGCGCTACGAATATCCGGAGGAGGCGCTGGAGAAGGGCCGCACGGCGCAGGAAACTTTGCAGGCGCGGGTGGCGCAGGCGGTGGCGGCGCGCTGGCCCCGCGGTGCGCCAGCGGATATCGCAACGCGCATCGCGCATGAACTGCGGCTGATCGGCGAGCTGGGTTACGCACCCTATTTCCTGACGGTGCACGAGATCGTCCGCTTCGCGAAGGAGAAGGAAATTCTCTGCCAGGGGCGCGGCTCGGCGGCGAATTCGGCGGTCTGCTTCGTGCTCGGCATCACCGCCGTCGATCCGGCGCGGCACGACCTGCTGTTCGAGCGCTTCGTCTCCGCCTCGCGCGGCGAGCCTCCGGATATCGACATCGACTTCGAGCATGAGCGGCGCGAGGAGGTGATCCAGCATCTCTATGACCGCTACGGGCGCGACCGTGCGGCGATCTGCGCCACCGTGATCCGCTATCGCCCGCGCAGCGCGCTGCGCGAGGTTGGCAAGGCGATGGGGCTGTCGGAGGACGTCACCGCGCGGCTGGCAAAGATGAGCTGGGGCCCCGGCGGCAGCATGGATTTTTCCGAATTGGCGCGCAGTGAAGGGCTGGACACGGATGATCCGCGCCTGGCCATGACGCTGGACCTGGCGGAGGAGTTGGTCGGCTTCCCGCGCCATACGGCGACGCATGTGGGCGGCTTCGTCATCACCCGCGGGCCGCTGGTCGAGCTGGCGGTGGTGACCAAGGCGGCGATGGAAGGCCGCACCGTGCTGGAATGGGACAAGGACGACATCGACGCGCTCGGCATCCTGAAGGTGGATGTGCTGGGGCTCGGGATGCTCTCCTGCCTCAAGCGCGCCTTCCACCTGTTGCGCCAGCATGTGCGGCTTGATGTAAAGCTCGACACGCTGCCGCCCGAATGCGAGGCGACCTATGCCATGCTGTGCCGCGCCGACAGCCTTGGCGTGTTCCAGGTGGAAAGCCGGGCGCAGATGAACATGCTGCCGCGGTTGCAGCCGAAGGAATTCTACGACCTCGTCATCCAGGTGGCGATCGTGCGGCCGGGGCCGATCCAGGGCGACATGGTGCATCCCTATCTGCGGCGGCGGCAGGGCGTGGAGCAGGCGGTCTATCCGGCGCCCGCGAATGGCAATCCCGACGAGCTGCGGAGCGTGCTGAAGAAGACGCTCGGCGTGCCGCTGTTCCAGGAGCAGGCGATGCGCATCGCCATCGTCGCCGCCGGCTTCACGCCGGAGGAGGCGGACCAGTTGCGCCGCGCCATGGCGACCTTCAAGCTGAATGGCGGCATCGACCGCTACCAGGAGAAGCTGGTGGGCGGCATGGTGCAGCGTGGCTACGTGCGCGAGTTCGCGGAACGCGTCTTCGCGCAGATCCAGGGCTTCAGCTCCTATGGCTTCCCGGAAAGCCATGCGGCGAGCTTCGCCCTGCTGGTCTATGCCTCGGCCTGGGTGAAGTGCCACCACCCCGCTGTCTTCGCCGCCGCGCTGCTGAACAGCCAGCCGATGGGCTTCTACGCCCCGGCGCAGATCGTACGCGACGCGCGCGAGCATGGCGTGGAGGTGCGGCCGGTCTCGGTGAATGCCAGCGACTGGGACTGCACGTTGGAGGCCTCGGCCGCGAGCACCGGCGGGCTGGCGCTGCGGCTCGGGCTGCGGCTGGCGCGCGGGCTGGCCGAGGCGGAGGGGAAGGCCATCGTCGAGGCGCGGCAGGCCCGCAACGGGGCGCCCTTCGAGGGGGTGGAGGAGATGGCCTGGCGCAGCGGCGTCGGCCGCCGGGCACTGCGGGCGCTGGCGGCGGCGGACGGCTTCGCCGAGGCCGGCAGCCCGCGCCGGCACGCCGCCTGGGAGGCGCATGCCGCGGCGGACGGCTTCCGCGAGTTGCCGCTCTTCGCCGCGGCGCAGGAAGGCGCTGCGGCGGCGCTGGCCGGGGAGGCGCCATTGCTGGCCGAGCCCGCCCCCGCCCTGCCGGAGGAGCGGGAGGGCGAGCGGGTGGTGGAGGACTATGTCGCCACCGGCCTGACCCTGGGGCGGCACCCGCTGGCACTGCTGCGGCCAAGGCTGGAGGCGATGGGCTGGGTGGATACGCGGCACCTCGCCACCGCGCGGCCGGGCAGCGCGATCCGCCTGGCGGGGATGGTGCTGATGCGGCAGCGGCCGGGCTCAGCGCAGGGCATCGTCTTCCTGACCGTGGAGGACGAGCACGGCACGGCCAACCTGGTGGTCTATGCCGATGTGGCGGCGCGCGACCGGGCGGCGCTGATCGCCGGCCGCCTGCTGCTGGCCGAGGGGGTGGTGGAACGGGAGGCGCAGCATGTCGCGGTGCCCGTCATCCACCTGATCGTGCGGCGGCTGACCGACCGCTCGGACCTGCTGGACAGCCTCCCGCATGGCGGCTCCGCCTGGGCCGAGCGCAGCCTCGGCCGCGCCGACGAGGTGCGGCGGCCAGAGCCGGGCTCGCGCCGGCCCAGCTTGAATCAGGCAGGTCGCGCGAAGATGCCGGGGAGCCGGGACTTCCGGTAGGATCAGACGACTTCCGCGAAGGGTGGCGGGGGTTCCTCCCGCAGCGCCTCGGCCAGGCGGTGCAGGGCATGGCGCAGCGCCTCCCGGTCGGCCGCCGCGCCGAGCGAGACGCGCACCGCCTCGGGCGGAGGCACGGCCGGATCGGCCGCGAAGGCGTCGCTTGGCACCACGGCCAGGCCGCCCTGGCGCCGCAGATGGGTTACGAAAGCCAGGCGATTCCAGCGTGGCGGCAGCCGCAGCCAGAGGTGCAACCCCTCGGGATGCGCGTCGAAGGCCGGGGATGGCAGGATCTCGCGCGCCATCGCCTGCCGCGCGGTGCTTTCGTGCCGGATCGCCACGAGAACCGTGCCGGCGGTGCCGTCCTGCACCCAGCCGGTCAGCAGGCCGGTCAGCAGCGGCGAGGGCATCAGCACATTGGCACGCAGCGCGGCGGCGAGGCGCGTGGCGGCGCGCGCATCGGGCGCCACGAGATAGGCGACCCGCAAGGCGGGGGAGAGCACCTTCGAGACGGTCGCCACGTGGAAGCCGAGTTCCGGCGCCAGGGCGGCGAGGGCCGGCAGTGGCCGGGAGGGCAGCAGGCCGTAGGCATCGTCCTCCAGGATGCGCAGGCCATGCCGCCGCGCCGCCTCCACGATGGCCCTGCGACGTGCCAGCGGCATGGTCACGGTGGTCGGGTTGTGGATCGTGGGGACGCAGTACAGCGCCTTGGGGCGCCCTTCGCGGCAGGCGGCCTCCAGGGCATCCGGCAACAGGCCCTCGGCATCGGCGGCAAGGCCGGCGAGCCGGAGGCCGAGCTGCGCGGCGGCCCCGCGCAGGCCGGGATAGGTCAGCCTGTCCGTCAGGACGAGGTCTCCCGCCCCGGCCAGGCTTCCCAGCGCGGCGAGCAGTGCCGGCTGCGCGCCGGGGCAGACCAGCACCCGCTCCGGATCGATCTCGCCCAGGGTAGGGCGCAGCCAGGCCGCGCCGGCCATGCGTTCCCCGGCCGTGCCGGCGCCGGGGCGGTAGGTCAGCAGATGGGCCGGCTCGCTGCGGGCCAGCAGGTGCACGAGGCCCTGTTGCAAGAGATCCTGCAGGGGCGGCTCCGCGGGGAGCGGCGGCAGGTTCATGCCCAGGTCCACCAGGCCCTCCGCCGGCCGGGCGCGGGGGGGCGGCGCCGGCTGCGCGCGGACGAAGGTGCCGCGCCCGACCGTCGCCTGCAGCAGGCCACGCCGGCGCGCCTCGGCATAGGCGCGGGTGATCGTGGTGAGATCGACCCCCAGGGCCTCGGCCAACGCCCGATGGGTGGGCAACCGCTCGCCCGCGCGTAGCTCCCCGGCCGCGACGGCCGCCCCGATGGCATCCGCGATTGCGGTGTAGATCGGCCCCTCCATGCCCTGGAGGCGCGAGGTCCAGCCATGTTCCAAGTGCAGCGCCTTTGTCTTGCCGCGAAACCTGACAATCCGTATATTCGGTGCATATTCCGGCTTATTGTATGTATCAATTTTCTAATTGTATGGCAAGCGACATCAAGGCCGGACCGGAGAAAGCCAATGACCGAGAAGTCCCGGATCGCATTGGGCGTCCGCCGTGGCCTGGGCCTGCGCTGCCCGCATTGCGGCGAGGGGCGCCTGTTCGGGCGCTTCCTCAAGGTGAGCGAGCACTGCGAGGCCTGCGGGGCGGACAATACTCGCTATCCCTCGGATGACGCGCCGCCCTACCTGACGCTGTTCCTTGTCGGCCACCTGATCCTGCCCTTCATGTTCTGGATGGACCGGGCCTGGGCGCCGGAACTATGGATCATGTTCGCCATCTGGCTGCCGCTGGTCGCTGTCCTCACCTTGGCCGCCCTGCCCTACATGAAGGGCGCTGTCGTTGGTTTCGCGTGGGCGACCGGCGTCACGCGCGAGAGCGCGCGACAGTAGGCGCCACCCTTCCCCCTTTAACGATCCTTCGGAGGACGCGCATGTTCCGCCGCCACGCCTTTATGGCCCTGATGATCCTGCCGACGCTCGCCACGGGCGTGGCCAGGGCCGCCGACCTGCCGCGCCAGCCCGTCCTGACCCTGGAAGCGGCACAGGAGGTTCTCGCGGCGGCGGAGGCCGAGGCGCGGAAGCAGGGCTGGCCGGGCGCCATCGCCGTGACCGATGCGGGCGGCGCGCTGCTGGCGATGCTGCGCATGGATGGCGCCGGCCCCGCCGCCGCCGAGATCGCCCCGGGCAAGGCGCGGACCGCCGCCATGTTCCGGCGCCCCAGCAGCGCCTTCGAGGAGGCCATCAACGGCCCCCGCCCGGCCGCGATCACCGGGGGCTTCGTGATGATGGCCGGCGGCCTGCCGCTGGTGGCGGAGGGGCAGGTGGTGGGCGCCATCGGCGTCTCGGCCGACACGCCGCAGCATGACGTGGCGATCGCCGAGGCGGGCCGCGCCGCGCTGCCGCACTGAGGCCGAGGCGCCGCGATGACGGCAGGCCGGGCCTTGATCGGCTGGATGGCGGTGGGCGGCCTCGCCGCCGGGGTCTTGGTGCTGGCGCTGCCCACCTCCGGGCCCACCTCCGGCCCCGGTGGCGGCGAACGGGCGGCGGCACCCGGCGGCTCCGCCCTCGCCTTGCTGCCGGAGGCCGATCCGGCCGCCGGCGCGCGGCTCTTCGGCCGCTGCGCCGCCTGCCACACGGTCGGCCCCGGGGGACCGGACCTCAACGGGCCGAACCTGCATGCCGTGCTCGGGGCGCCGGTGGCCGGCAACAGCCGCCGCTACGGCTACACGCATGCCCTCCGGGCCGTGGGAGGCCAGTGGGACTTCGCGCGGATGGATGCCTGGTTGCAGGACCCGCAGCAGGTCGCGCCGGGGACCCGGATGGTCTTTTCCGGCCTGCCCTCGGCGCAGGACCGCGCGGATCTCATGGCCTATCTCAACCGCCAGGGTTCGAACCTGCCCCTGCCCGCCCCGCCGGCAGGAGATGCGCCCCGCTAGCGCAGGGCCGATGCCGCAGCCTCCGCCAGTTGCGGCAGGATCTCGTCCCGCGCACGGGCGACGTCCTCGGGGAAGTCGATCTCGGTCCAGGGCAGCGCGCTGATGTCCACGGCGCGGAACCCCGCCGGCTCGGCCAGGATCAGGTCGCGGATGGCTTCCTCATACTCGACCTGCCGGCGCCCGGCGGACAGATAGGCCTCGCAGCGGGTGGCCAAAGCGGCCGCCGTCGCGGCGGTGAAGCGGAAGAAGCCGACCGACTCGCCATGCCGGTCATGCGCGTGCTCGGGCTTCTTGCGGAAATCCACGATGGTCTCGCCGCGCAGGCAGATCTTCACCGGCTCGTCGCCCGGCTCGATGTTGCGGTCGAGCAGAAGGAGGTTCTCGTCCGCCCCTTCCACCAGCGGGGCGAGGATGCGCGGATCGTAGAGCACGTCGCCATCCATCAGCAGCAAGGGCTGGCCGGCGCGCAGCGCCTCGGCCTGCGCCGCCAGCGAGACCAGGCTGCCCTCGCGGTAGTGCGGGTTCTCGACGAAGCGAATGCGGCCGGGCCAGCCGAGCCGCGCCACCTCGGCCTCGATCAGCGCCCGCTGGTAGCCGACGGTGATGCTCACCTCGGCAACGCCGTGATGGCGGAGCGCAGCGAGATGTCGGGCGAGCAGGGTCTGCCCGCCGAATTCCAGCAGGATCTTCGGCCGGTCGTCGGCGGCGCCGAGACGGCGGCCGACACCGGCCGCCAGGATGATCGCAGAAGCGGGGCGCAATGCCGTCAAGCCGGAAAATTCCTGATGCTGGTCTCCGTGTTCCGTGAAGCTAGGGTGACAGTTCCGGGCTTGGCAAGGGCGGCCAGCCTGCTAGCTCTGCACCCGGTGTCTTCAGCATGGAGGAATTGCCTTGAGCAGTGCAGGCCCCCTGGCCGCGCGCGCCGGCGCGCCCGTTCCCGCTCGCGGCACGCGCTTCGCCGCCCTCCGGCGCGAGATCATGTCGCCCTCGCTCTCCTTCCTGATGGAGGCGCATGACGGCATGTCCGCCAAGATCGTGCAGGAGGCAGGCTTCCGCGGCGTCTGGGCCTCGGGGCTCACCACCTCGGCGGCGCTCGGCCTGCGCGACAGCAACGAGGCCTCCTGGACGCAGGTGCTCGACGTGCTGGAGTACATGGCCGACGCCACCACCCTGCCGATCCTGGTGGATGGTGACACCGGCCATGGCAACTTCAACAATGTGCGACGCTTCGTGCGCAAGCTCGGCGAGCGCGGCATCGCCGGCGTCTGCATCGAGGACAAGCTCTTCCCGAAGACCAACTCCTTCCTCGGCGAGGCGCAGCCGCTGGCCGACGTGGACGAGTTCTGCGGGCGCATCAAGGCCGGCAAGGACAGCCAGACCGACGACGACTTCGTGCTGGTCGCACGCGTCGAGGCGCTGATCTCCGGCCACAGCATGGAGGAGGCGCTGCGCCGCGCCGAGGCCTATCACGCGGCCGGGGCGGACGCGATCCTGATCCATTCGAAGAAGTCCACGGCGGACGAGATCTTCACCTTCACCGAGCGCTGGGGCAACCGCGCGCCGGTGGTGATCGTGCCGACCATGTACTACGCGACGCCGACGGACCTGTTCCGCCAAGCCGGCATCTCCACCATCATCTGGGCCAACCACCTGATGCGCTCCTCCATCGCGGCGATGCGCGAGACGGCGCAGCGCATCCACGAGGACGAGTCGCTGGTGCGCGTCGAGGGCAGCGTGGCGACGGTGAAGGACATCTTCCGCATCACCGGCAATGCCGAGCTGGAGGAGGCGGAGCGCCGATACCTGCCGGCCAAGCCCGCCGCTGGCGCGGTGGTGCTGGCGGCCGCCGGCGGATCGCTGGGCGGCCAGGCGCCGGACCAGCCCAAATGCATGGTGGACATCCGCGGCCAGTCGCTGCTGAAGCGGCTCGCCGGCACGCTGCGCGAGAGCGGCGTGCGCGACATCACCGTGGTGCGCGGCGACCGCAAGGAGGCCGTGGCGCTGCAGGGCGCGCGCCTGCTCGACAACGACCGCCATGCCGAGACCGGCGAGGCCTGGTCGCTGGCCTGCGCGCGCGAGGCGATCCGTGGCGAGACGGTGGTGGTCTATGGCGACGTGCTGTTCCGCCGCTACATCCTGGACAGCCTGCTGACCAGCAGCGCCGACGTGGTGATCGCGGTGGACACGCTGGCGGCGACGCAGTCGAATCCCGGGCCACGCGACCTCGTGGCGGCCGACCATCGCTTCTCCGGCGACTACCTGGATGACGAGCCGGCGCATCTGCGGCAGATGGGCGCCGATCTCGCGCCCGGCGAGGTCTGCGGCGAGTGGATGGGCCTCGCCCGCTTCAGCGCCCGCGGCGCCGAGTGGCTGCACGAGGAGATCGCGGCGCTGGAGGCGGAGGGGCTGCTGGAGCGGGCCGACATGCCGCTGCTGCTGACGCGGCTTGCGGCGCGGCACCCGGTGCGGGTCAAATACTTCACCGGCCACTGGCTCGACGTGGACACGCTGACCGACCTGGCCGAGGCGCGCAACTTCACCTGAGCGAGTGAGCATGATCACGGCCGATGAGTTCATCCGCGAGGCGGTCGGCGCCGGCTTCGACTTCTACACCGGCGTCCCCTGCAGCTTCCTGACGCCGCTGATCAACGGCGTGCTCTCCGATCCTGCCCTCGCCTATGTCGGAGCGGCGAGCGAGGGGGAGGCGGTGGCGATCGCCTCTGGCGCCTGGCTGGCGGGGCGGCGGACGGTGGTACTGTGCCAGAACTCCGGCCTCGGCAACGCCGTGAACCCGCTGACCTCGCTCAACGCGCCCTTCCGCATCCCCACTTTGCTGCTGACCACCTGGCGCGGCGAGCCCGGCATCCCGGACGAGCCGCAGCATGTGGTGATGGGGCAGATCACCCAGGACCTGCTCGCGCTGATGGGGCTGGAGCAGGCGCCCTTCCCCGCCGAGCCCGGCGCCCTGGCCCCCGCGCTGCGTCAGGCCGTGGCCCGGATGGAGGCGACGCAGCTCCCCTACGCCTTCGTGGTGCGCAAGGACGACGTGGCGGAGACCAGGCTGGAGCCGCGTCCCCTCCCCCTGCCCGGCCCCGGCCGGCGCGCCGACTTCCCCGCCGAGGGGCCGCGCCCCAGCCGGGCGGCGGTGCTTGAGCGTTTTCTGCAGATCGTGCCGGAGGAGGCGGCGGTGATCGCCACGACCGGCAAATGCGGGCGGGAGCTCTTCACCCTGGCCGACCGGGAGCAGCACCTCTACCAGGTCGGCTCCATGGGCGGGGCGAGCGGCATGGGGCTCGGCGTCGCGCTGCACACCGAGCGGCCGGTGGTGGTGCTGGACGGCGACGGCGCGGCGCTGATGAAGCTCGGCACCCTCGCAACCATCGGCGCCCAGGGGCCGCGCAACCTCATCCATGTGGTGCTGGACAACGGCGTGCATGATTCGACCGGCGGGCAGGCGACGGTCTCGGCCTCGGTGGACTTCGCCGCCATCGCGCTGGCCTGCGGCTACCAGTATGCCGCCGGCTGCGCCTCGCTGGACGGCTTCGCCGCCGCCTTCCGGGCGGCGCTGGCGCAGGGCGGGCCGGCGCTGATCCATCTGCGCATCGCGCCGGGCTCGATGGCCAGGCTCGGCCGCCCGACGGTGAAGCCGGAGGATGTGGCGCGGCGCTTCCGCGACTTCCTGGCGAGCCCGCTCGCCGCGCAGGAACCGGCTGCCGCGTGATCTGGTCCATATGATCTGGTCCACGGGGCTCAGCCTGCTGGTTGGGCTCTCCATCGCGGTGGCGCTGGTCGCCGCCAATGACCCGGGCGAGATCCTGCGCCTGCTGCTGGAGACAGGCTGGGGGCTGCTGGCCGTCATGGCCCTGAACGGCACGCAGATCGTCGCCTCGGCGCTCGGCTGGGCGCCACTGATCGACGATCCGCGCCGCCCGGGCCCGCTGGCCCTGGTGCGGATGCGCTGGATCCGCAACGCCACCAACGCGCTGCTGCCGGTGGTGCAGGCGGCAGGCGAGCTGGTGCGCGCGCAACTCCTGATGCGCAAGGGCGTGGCGCAGGTGAAGGTGATCGCCAGCCTCGCCGCCGACCTCGGCGCCGAGATGGTGACGCAGATCGCCTTCTCCCTGCTGGGCCTGGCGGTGCTGCTGCTGATCCCGCATCGCGGCGGCGGCTCCACGCTGCAATGGGCCGTCATCGGCACGGCGCTGGGGGCGGCGGTGACGGTGGTGTTCATCGGCGCGCAGCGCTGGGGGCTGTTCCGGCTGGTCGAGCGGCTGCTGCCGGGGCTGGCGGCGCGCGTCGGCTGGCATTCGATGGGCGAGCTGACGGGGCTGCACGACGCGGTGGTGCGGCTCTACCGCCAGCCCCGCCGCTTGTGGAAGAGCGGCGCCTGGCACCTCGCCTCCTGGCTGCTGGGCGTGCTGGAGACCTGGGCGGCGCTGCGCATCCTGGGCATCGAGGCCGGGCTGGGCGAGGCGCTGGTGATCGAGAGCCTGGGCCAGGCCGTGCGCAGCGCCGGCTTCTTCATCCCTGGCGCGCTGGGTGTGCAGGAGGGCGGCTATGTGCTGATCTGCACCCTGTTCGGCATTCCGCCGGAGCGTGCCATCGCGCTGGTGCTGGTGCGGCGGCTGCGTGACGTGCTGCTGGGCATCCCCGGGGTGATCGCCTGGCGCTGGGAGGTGACCACGCGCCGCCCGGCCCCCCCCGCATCCCCGCCCTCCTCTCCAAGGGAGCCGCTGCATGAGCGATGAGCCGATCCTGCTGACCCCGGGGCCGCTGACCACCCATCCCGACACGCGCCGCGCCATGTTGCGCGACTGGGGCTCGCGGGACCCGGCCTTCATCGCCCTCACCGCCGAGTTGCGGAAGCGGCTGCTGGCCGTGGCGAACGGGGCGGCCACGCATGTGGCGGTGCCCTTGCAGGGCTCGGGCACCTTCATCGTCGAGGCCGCCATCGGCACGCTGGTGGGACCGGGGCAGAAGCTGCTGGTGCTGGCCAATGGCGCCTATGGCGAGCGGATGGTGAGCATCGCGCAACGCATGGGGCGGGCGGTCGAGGCGCTGCGCTGGCCGGAGGACCGCCCCGTCGAGCCGGCGCGGGTGGCCGAGGCGCTGCGGGCCGATCCCGCCATCACCCATGTCGCGCTGGTGCATTGCGAAACCACCACCGGCATCCTGAACCCGCTGGCGGAGACCGCCGCCGTGGTGGCGGAGGCCGGGCGGCACTTCCTGCTCGACGCCATGAGCAGCTTCGGCGCGCTGGAGATCGACCTCGCGGCCGTGCCGGTGACGGCCGTGCTGGCCTCCTCCAACAAGTGCCTGGAGGGCGTGCCGGGGATCGGCTTCGCGCTGATCACCCAGGCGGCGCTGGTGCAGGCGGAGGGCAACAGCCCCTCGACCAGCCTCGACCTCTATGCCCAATGGCGGGGCTTCGGGAAGGACGGGCAGTGGCGCTTCACGCCCCCCGTGCAGGTGGTGGCGGCGCTGGTGGAGGCGCTGCGCCGGCTGGAAGCCGAGGGCGGGCCGGCGGCACGGCGGGCACGCTACCAGGCGAATTTCGACACGCTCTGGGCGGGGATGCGGCGGCTCGGCTTCGAGCTCTACCTCGACGAAGCCGTGCAGGCGCCGATCATCGCCACCTTCCGCATGCCCGCCGACGGGAGGCTGGAGTTTCGGCGCTTCTACGATGCCCTGGCAGCCCGCGGCTTCCTGATCTACCCGGGCAAGCTGACCCAGGGGGAGAGCTTCCGCATCGGCTGTATCGGGGCGATCGGGCCGGAAGTGTTCGAGCGGTTGCTGCGGGTGGTGGAGGACGTGCTCACGCTTGGTTGAGCCGGCCGGGAGCGCCCGGCGGCGCGGCCCGGCGCGGTTCCGGCTGGCCCAGCAGCCCCGGATGCGGTCATCATGAGGACGGTGCGGCGGCCCTTGCGCCCCGGACCGGCAAGGCACAGATGGGGCCGATGCATGCCAAAGCCGTCCGCCACATCGGTGGCGCTGGATCGATGAGGCCGGGCGCATGAGCCAGCCAGTCCAGGGGCCGCTCCCTGAACGGGTGGTCAGCCTCAGCCGGGCGCGGGACGACAAGCTCTGGGCGGTGATCGTCGCCATTGGCCGGAAGCGGCGGATCGCCAACATCTATCCGAGCCGCGCCGCCGCGGATGCGGACTGCCACTGGCGTGAGCAGCAGGTGCGCGCCTATTCCAGCTTCCTGCTCAGCTCCAACATGCCGCTGCCGAACTACAGTGTCTCGCCCATGCGCCGAACCGACCTGCCGCGGGGATGGCGGCCGCTGCCGGCGCTGGGCTTCCTGCGCGGGCAGTTCGTCTGAGGCCCGCTCCTGTTAGCCAGTCCAGCAGTCAGCCATGGCCGATGCTCTCTGCCCCATGGGGCAGCGGCGCCAGGAAGGCGAAGCCGATCTGATCGTCCTTGCGCCAGCGCCGCCGGGCGGGGATCGATGCGCCATCGGGCAAGTGGAGCTGAACGCATTCGGGAACGGCTTCCGCATGGCGCAGATGAACACGAGCGCCGCTGGCGGAGAGATCAAGCATCACGCCTTCAAGGCAGATGCCCCCAAAGGCGATCCGGGCACGCCGGATCATGCGGTTACGGCTCTCCCGGCGTGCATCCACCACCTTCTCGCCCCCTCTGGATGACTTCATGGGCCATCCTCCTCCACGCATACCCTAAAACTTAACCAATTCTCAGAAATTCGACAATCCTGAAGCACGGGCCGCCCGCACCTTGGCGAGCAGCGCATGATCGCCCGATCATTGGCAGGGCCGCGCACCCTCCCGACCAGCCGCCCCCGGCGGCAAGCAGATGGGAGGCCGCGCGACGCCTTCAGCTCTGGCGGGCGCGCGCCTTCCGCCCGGAGAGGCCGAGCAGGATGGCGAGGACCGGCGTGATGATCGCGGCGGCGAAGAGCATCGGCACCGTGGCACCGATCCAGAGCAGGATGGGGACAAAGACCATCAGGTCATCCGGGTCCACCAGGATGCCGGGGGCGAGGTTCCAGCCCTGCACCTCGCCGAGCTTCAGGACATGGAGTTGCCAGAACAACGTGCCGATGCCGAGCCCCGCCAGGGCACCCAGGAAAGGTCCCCAGGCGCCAAGCGCCGCCACCAGACCCACGCCGAGGCCGAGAAAGGCGATGGCATTGGAGGTGCAGTCGGCGAGCAGGTCATAGACATGGCCGTCCGGGCTGGACTGGCCGGTCTGCCGCGCCAGTTCGCCATCGGCGCGGTCGAGCAGCATGGAAAGGAGGAAGATCACGCCGCCGATGGCCGGCCAGGGCGGCGCGGCGGCGAAGGCCAGCGCGGCGGCGAGGCCGGTCACAAGGCGCAGGCTGGTGATCTGATTGGGGGTGACGCCGCTGGGCGCGATGCGCCGCACGGCCGGGCGGACGATGAGATGGATGACGGTGTTGGCGCTCAAGTCGGACTCACGTGTTGGGCTTCGGGTCCCGCATGAAGCGGCGGGCAATGCGGATGAAGAAGGGCACGGTGGTCGGGCGCAGCAGGCGCGGATCGTAGCCGGCGAGGCGGCGGTCGTTCTCGGCCAGGCAGATGTCGATCAGCGCCGCGGCGCTCATCTCGACGCCGATGGAGTCGGAGGAGGCGGTGAAATTCGTGTTCTTCGATTCGCCGCCCAGGCTGCGGGCGAGCACCAGCCGGTCCCAGATCAGCACCGCCCAGACGGCGGCGGTCTTGGCCAGGAACCAGGGCTTGCGCCACCAGGGCTGGCGCGCGCGCTGCCAGGCGGCCCAGTTGGCGAAGAAGAGGATATGGCGGGCCTCCTCCTGGATCACCGGCTCGAAGGTATCGACCAGGTCGGGCGGGAAGAAGCCGGAGCGCCGCGCCGCATCGAAGAGGCCGAAGGCGAAGAAGCTGTCGATGCACTCGCTGTAGCCGGTGCGCATCCAGCCCCATTCGACGTCCCGGTAGCCCGTGTATTCCGGCTCCGGCTCCAGGATGACGCCATAGGCCTCGACGAGGTTGGAGAGCACCTTCTTGTGGCGTGCCTCCTCGTTGCCGTCCATCACCATGGCCTCGCGCAGCAGCGGGTCCTGGATGGTGGCGGCATAGTCGAGCACGCGCAGCGAGGCGCGGCCCTCGGTCTGCACCGCGATGTCCCAGATCGGCAGGCTGGTGAGGCGGGCATGCGCCTCGGGGTCCAGCTTCGGCCAATCCAGCACGCGCGGCTTGTAGGGGTTGTGGGTCTCCAGCAGCATCCGCGCAAACATTTCCATATGCGCGGCGCTGCCGGTGCGCACCCGTCCTGGCTGGTCGAAGGTCCAGTGGCGGGCGGTGTGGTCGGCCTTGGCGACTGTGGGGCTGTCGAGGGCGACAGACTCTGGGGGAGGACTTGACGACATGCGAGAACCCGATGATCAGGCGCGGGGGCCATTACTGGAACCCTATTAGCGATCCTCCCTTAGGGAAGCGCAACCCGCCCACCCAGGAAACCCTGGCTCTACCCGCTTGGCGGGGCCTGCTTCCGGAGGCGCTTCCCGCCCTGCCAGCAAGGTGCCGATGTGACCACCCGGACGCCCCTGACCGCCCGCATCGTCAGCGCCAGCGCGCGCCATCCGTGGATCACGATCCTGCTGGCGCTGCTGCTGGCAGGGGTGGCGGGGCTGCATGCCAGCCGCCACTTCGCCATGACCACGGACACCGCCGAACTGATCTCGCCGGACCTGGACTGGCGGCGCGGCGAGCTGGATTTCGACGCCGCCTTCCCGCAGCAGCAGGACCTGATCGTGGCGGTGGTGGACGGCGCGACGCCGGAACTGGCGGAGCAGGCGGCGGCGCGGCTCGATGAACGCCTGCGGGCCGAGGGGAAGCTGTTCCGCAGCGTGCGGCGGCCGGAAGGCGGCCCCTTCTTCGCCCGCAACGGGTTGATGCTGCTGCCGCAGGATGAGGTGCAGGCCACGCTCGACCAGTTGATCGAGGCGCAGCCCTTCCTCGGCCCGCTGGCGGCCGATCCCAGCCTGCGCGGCATCATGGGCGCGCTCGACACGGTGCTGGACGGGGTGAAGCGCGGCCAGGCGAGCCTGGCGCAGGTGGAGCGCCCGCTGGAGCGGCTCGGGGCGGCCTTCGGCGCGTTGCAGGAGGGCCGGCCGGCCTTCTTCTCCTGGCAGGCGCTGTTCAGCGACGAGGCGCCGGGGGCGCGGCAGACGCGGCGCTTCATCCTGGTGCAGCCGGTGATGGACTATTCGGCCTTGCAGCCGGGCAAGGCGGCCAGCGATGCCGTCCGCGCGGCGGCGCAGGACCTGTCGCTGGACCCGGCGCATGGGGTGACGGTGCGCCTGACCGGACCGGTGCCGATGGCCGACGAGGAATTCGCCTCCCTCTCCGAGAATGCCGAGGTCATGGCCGCCGCCATGCTGCTCGCCCTGGTGGCGATGCTCTGGCTGGCCGTGCGCTCGGCCCGGCTGGTGGTGGCGATCCTGGGGACGGCGCTGCTCGGGCTGGTGATGACGGCGGGGCTGGGGCTGCTGGTCGCCGGGCGCTTCAACCTGATCTCGGTGGCCTTCATCCCGCTCTTCCTGGGGCTGGGCGTGGATTTCGGCATCCAGCTCTGCGTGCGCTTCCGCGCCGAGCGGTCGCGGCATCCCGGGTTGCAGGAGGCGCTGGGGGCCGCCGGGGGCGCGGTGGGCGGTGCGCTGGCACTGGCGGCGGTGGCGACGGCGGTGGGCTTCCTCGCCTTCTTGCCGACCAGCTATCTCGGCGTCTCGGAACTGGGCGCCATCGCCGGCGCGGGGATGATCGTGGCCTTCCTGCTCAGCATCACCCTGCTGCCGGCGCTGGTGGTGGTGCTGCGCCCGCCCGGCGAGCGCGCCGAGGTGGGCTGGCCGGCGCTGGCGCCGCTGGACGCCTGGCTGCGGCGCCGGCACCGCGCGGTGATCGCCGGCTGGGCCGTGGCGGGGCTCGTGGCCCTGGCACTGATGCCGCTGCTGCGCTTCGACTTCAACCCGCTGCACCTGCGCAGCGCCGAGGCGGAATCCATGTCCACCCTGCATGACCTGATGCAGGACCCGGACCGGACCCCGAACACCATCGACGTGCTGGCCCCTTCCCTCGCGGAGGCCGATGCGCTGGCCGCGAGGCTGTCCCGCCTGCCTGAGGTGTCGCAGGTGGTGACGCTGAGCAGCTTCATCCCGGCTGGCCAGGAGGAGAAGCTGGCCGCCATTCAGGATGCCGCGGACCTGCTCTCGCTGACGCTTGACCCCGTTACCGTGCGGCCGCCCCCCTCGGATGCAGAGGTGGCGCGGAGCATGGCGGAGACCGCTGCCGCGCTGCGCCAAGCGGCGGGCGATGCGGCGGAGCCGCCGGCCCAGGCGGCGCGGCGTCTGGCTGGGGCGCTGGAGCAGCTGGCCCAGGGACCGGCCAGCCGGCGGGCAGCGGCGCAGGCCGCGCTGGTGCCGCCGCTGCACATCCTGCTCAACCAGGTCCGGGAGTTGCTGAAGGCGGCGCCGGTGACGGGCCAAAGCCTGCCGGAGGCGCTGGCCGCGGACTGGGTGGCGGCCGACGGGCGCGCGCGCATCCAGGTCTTCCCGCGCGGCGATTCCAATGACAACGCGGTGCTGCGCCGCTTCTCGGCGGCGGTGCAGGCGGTGGCGCCGCAGGCGACGGGCGTGCCGATCTCCATCCAGGGCGCGGCGGACAGCATCGTCACCGCCTTCCTGGAGGCGGGGCTGCTGTCAGGCATCGCCATCGCCGCACTGCTGGCTTTGGTGCTGCGCCGCGTGCGGGACGTGCTGCTGACGGTGGCGCCGGTGCTGCTCAGCGGCCTGCTCACGCTGGGCTCCTGCGTGCTGCTGGGCCTGCCGCTGAACTTCGCCAATATCATCGCCCTGCCGCTGCTGTTCGGCATCGGCGTGGCCTTCAACATCTACTTCGTCATGGCCTGGCGGCAGGGCGAGACCGGCCTGCTGCCCTCCAGCCTGACGCGCGCCGTCCTGTTCAGCGCCCTGACCACGGCGACCGCCTTCGGCAGCCTCTGGCTCTCGCACCACCCTGGCACGGCCAGCATGGGGCAGTTGCTGGCGCTCTCGCTGGCTTGGGTGCTGGCGACGACGCTGCTGCTGCAGCCGGCGCTGCTGGCACGGCCACCGAAGCGGGACTGAAGGCAGGAGCGGCCTGGCGGGAGGGAGATGCCGCCTCCCGGCAAGCTCAGCCCTGCATCAGGCGGTCGGCCAACTCGTTCAGGCGCTGCACCAGCAGGGTGGCGCCGCCCTGCCGCACGCTGGCGGAGAATTCGGAGCGGCGCATGGCAAGCTCGCTGATCGAGTCGTGCAGGACGTCCACGATCCTCCATCCGCTGCCAGAATTCCGCATGCGGTAGGTGAGATCGACCGGCGACTCGCCCGGGTTGATCAGCCGGGTCTTGACGATCTTCTCCTCGCCATGCGGCTCGACGCGGTCGGTGACGAAGCTCTGCCCGCTGAAACCGCTGAAATTCCGCGCATAGCTGGCGATGCTCATGCGGGTGAAGGCCTCCGTCACCGCCGCCTGCTCCGCCGGCGAGAAGCCGGACCAGCGGGAGCCGACCGCCAGCCGGGCCATGGCCGGCAGGTCGAAGGCCTGGCGCACGGCGGGCTCCAGGGCGCGATAGCGTCCCTCGATGCCCAGGGTCTTCGCCTGTCGCATGACCTCCAGCAGCTTCTGATGAAACTGCTCGATCTGCGCGGCGGCCGGATCGGCGGGCTGCGCGAAGGCCGGAGCCGCGGCCAGCAGAAGGCCGAAGGCGAGGACGGGGCGGCGCGGAATGCTCATCGGCTCGTGCTTAGCACAGCGCGGAGGAAGGAACAGAGCGCGGCGCGTGCGATCCGTGGCTACGCGAAACCCACGCGATAAAGACGCGTTGGGACTTGCCTGTGGCCGGCGGTGCAGGGCCAACCTTCATCGGCATGGCGGTACGGGGTGCACGCGCAAGTGTGAAGGCGGGCGGCATCGCGGCGCGCGGCGTGGTAGTCCAGTGTGCGCGGCTCAGCGGCGCCAAGGTCGGGTTTTCCTCGCCTCCCGCTCCCAGCAATGCTTGGATGCGCAATGTTACATGGCGGCATGCCAAGACGGAGGAATGGCCTGCATGCGGGTTCTTCTAGCTCAACCCCGTGGTTTCTGTGCCGGGGTCGTGCGGGCGATCGAGATCGTTGAACGTTCCCTGGAGAAGTTCGGTGCTCCGGTTTATGTCCGCCACGAGATCGTGCACAATCGGCATGTGGTGGAAAAGCTGAAGCAGAAGGGGGCCATTTTCGTCGAGGAGCTGACGGAGATCCCGGACGGCGCGGTGACGATCTTCAGCGCGCATGGCGTCGCGCAGGGCGTGATGGACGAGGCGCGGCAACGCGGCCTGCCGGTGCTGGACGCAACATGCCCGCTGGTTTCCAAGGTGCATGCCCAGGGCAAGCAGTATGTGACGCGCGGCCGCACGCTGGTGCTGATCGGCCATGCCGGGCATCCCGAGGTGGAGGGCACCATCGGCCAGGTGGGTGCGCCGGTGCATCTTGTTTCCACCGTTGAGGAAGTGGCCCGACTCGACCTGCCGGACGATACGCCGGTGGCGTATGTGACGCAGACCACGCTGAGCGTGGATGACACTCGCGGCGTCATCGCGGCGCTGCGGGCGCGGTTCCATGATCTGCAGGGGCCGGACGTCTCGGATATCTGCTATGCCACCCAGCACCGGCAATCCGCCGTGCGCGAGCTGTGCGAAGCGGTTGAGCTGCTGCTGGTGGTGGGCAGCCGGAAGAGTTCCAACTCCAACCGCCTGCGCGAGATCGGGGTGGAGCAGGGCCTGCCGAGCTATCTGATCGCTGATGGGAGCGAACTGGACCCCGCTTGGCTGGAGGGCGTACGGACGGTTGGCCTGACCGCCGGCGCCTCCGCGCCCGAGGAGCTGATCCTCGACGTCATCGCCGCGCTGCGCCGCCATGCAGACGTGGAGGTTGCGCAGATGAGCGGCGTGCAGGAAGAAATCGAGTTTCGCCTGCCGGGCGAACTCCGGAACAGCGAATCGCGGCCGGCCGAGTTTGGAACGCCCGCCGCGGCGGCCATGCGGCCGGACTAAAAGGAAGGAAGGCAGCCTTGGGAATTCCGCTGCTGCAGGCGGCCCGAATCGGGGCCTATGTGGTCGGCCAGCATCTGCGGGGGCGCAAGCGCTATCCCCTTGTGCTGATGCTGGAGCCGCTGTTCCGCTGCAACCTCGCCTGCGCGGGCTGCGGCAAGATCGACTATCCCGCGCCGATCCTGAACCAGCGCCTCTCCTATGAGGACTGCATGCAGGCGATCGACGAATGCGGCGCGCCCGTGGTCTCGATCGCCGGTGGCGAGCCGCTGCTGCACAAGGAGATGCCGCAGATCGTCCAGGGCTACCTGGCCCGGAAGAAGTTCGTCATCCTCTGCACCAACGCCCTGCTGCTGGCCAAGAAGATCGACGACTACAAGCCGCACCCGGCCTTCACCTGGTCCATCCACCTGGATGGCAACCAGGCGATGCACGACAAGTCGGTCTGCCAGCGCGGCGTCTATGACACGGCGGTGGAGGCGATCCGGCTGGCGAAGTCCAAGGGCTTCCGCGTCAGCATCAACTGCACCCTGTTCAACGACGCCGACCCGGCGCAGGTCGCCGGCTTCCTGGACGACATGAAGGCGCTGGGGCTGGATGGCATCACCGTCTCGCCCGGCTATGCCTATGAGCGCGCGCCGGACCAGCAGCACTTCCTGAACCGCACCAAGACGAAGGAGCTGTTCCGCGGCATCCTCTCGCGCGGGCGGGGCGGCAAGAACTGGCCCTTCAGCCAGTCCACCATGTTCCTGAACTTCCTGGCGGGCAACGAAGCCTATCACTGCACGCCCTGGGGCAACCCGACGCGCACCGTGTTCGGCTGGCAGAAGCCCTGCTACCTGCTCGGCGAAGGCTATGCGAAGACCTTCAAGGAGCTGATGGACGACACGGAATGGGACAAGTACGGCGTCGGCAACTACGAGAAATGCGCTGACTGCATGGTGCATTCCGGCTTCGAGGCGACCGCCGTGCAGGACACGCTGCGCCACCCGCTGAAGGCGTTGGGGGTGGCGGTGCGCGGCGTGCGCACCGAGGGGCCGATGGCGGAGGATATCCCGCTCGACCGGCAGCGGCCGGCGGAATACGTCTTCTCAGGGCATGTCGAGCGGAAGCTCGCCGAGATCCGGCGCAGCAAGCCCGACGCCAAGAAGACGATGGCCGCGGAGTAGCGCGCGGAAGGCTCGCTCCGCCTCCCAGCCGGTGCGGACCAGGGCGGGAAGCTGCCCAGGCCGCGCGGCGAGCGAGCGCAGCACGGCCGGGAGATCCATCCCGCCATCAGGCCGCATCCCCACCCGAGCGGCGGGCGGCAGGCTGCGGCCGGCGGCGTCCGAGATGACACGGGCCGCCGCGAAGGGCAGGCCGTGGCGGCGCGCCACGCGGGCGCCGATATGCGATTCCATGTCCACCGCCATCGCGCCGGTGCGGGCGTGCAGCGCCGCTTTCTCCGCCGCCTCGGCCACCATCCGATCGCTTCCGAGGAAGAGGCCCTGCCCCGCTGACAGGCGCGCGGCGAGGCGGGCGGTCCAGGCCGGGTCGGTAGGGAGGACTTTGTCGCCGTCCAGCACGGCCTTCGCCACCAGCCAGTCTCCAGGGCGGAGAGTGGGTGCCAGCGCGCCGGCGATGCCAATGCTGATCAGGCCGCGCGCCCCCTCCCCTGCCAGTTCGTCGAGCGCCGCCTCCAGCCGCGCCGCATCCCCGCCGCCCGTCACCGCCTGAATCCCCGGCCCGGCGAGGAGGCGTGCCTCCCGCCGCAGGCCGGTCGCGACCAGGACCCTCACATGCCCTGCGCCGGGCGCGTGTGGTTGCCGCGCCGCAGGTTGCGGTAGCGCGCCAAGGCCCAAAGCGGGAAGAACTTCGGGTAGCCGTGGTAGCGCAGGTAGAAGACGCGCGGGAAGCCGCCGCCGGTATAGGCCTCCTGCGGCCAGAGCCCCGTCTCGTCCTGATTGTGCAGCAGCCAGGCGATGCCGCGCGTCACCGCCGGATGGTCCACCTCCCCCGCCGCCATCAGGCCGAGCAGCGCCCAGGCGGTCTGCGAGGCGGTGGAGGGAGCGGGTTCGTACCCGCTGTAGTCCAGGCGGTAGCTCTCGCAGCCCTCGCCCCAGCCGCCATCGGGGTTCTGAATGGCGAGCAGCCAGTCGGCGGCCTTGCGCACCATGGGCGTGGTGCCGTCGAAGCCCGCCGCGTTCAGCGCGCAGAGCGCCGACCAGGTTCCGTAGATGTAGTTCACGCCCCAGCGGCCGAACCAGCTTCCATCCGCCTCCTGCTCGCGCTCCAGATAGGCGAGCGCGGCGCGCATGCGTGGGCTGTCCTGCGGTTCGCCGAGCTGCGCCAGCATGCTGACGCAACGGGCACTGACATCGGCGGTCGGCGGGTCGAGCAGCGCCCCATGGTCGGCGAAAGGGATGTTGTTGAGGTAGTGGTGGGTGTTGTCGGCGTCGAAGGCACCCCAGCCGCCATCGCGGCTTTGCAGGCCGGTGGTCCATTCGGCGCCGCGCGCGATGGCCTCGTCATAGTCGCGGCCGAGGCGGAGCTGGTCGCGGGCGCGGTCCATCGCCATGACGACGACGGCGGTGTCGTCCAGGTCGGGATAGTGGGCGTTGCGGTACTGGAAGGCCCAGCCGCCGGGCCGCACGTCAGGGCGGCGCGCGGCCCAGTCGCCCTTCACCTCCAGCTCCTGCAGCGGCTTCAGCCAGGCGAGGCCGCGCGCGGCGGCGGAGCCGGCCTGCTCGCCGCCCGCCTCCATCAGCGCGTGGCAGGCCAGCGCCGTGTCCCAGACCGGGGAGACGCAGGGCTGGCAATAGGCTTCCTCCTCCCGGATGATGAGCAGCTTCTCCACCGCCTGGCGCGCGGTGGCGCGGTCCGGGTGCTCGGGCGGATAGCCGAGCGCGTCATACATCATCACGGCATTGGCCATGGCGGGGTAGATGGCGCCTAGGCCATCCTCGCCGTTCAGCCGCTCGGTGACGAACTGCGCGCAGCGGGCAATGGCGCGGCGGCGCAGGTTCTTGGGCCAGAGGGGCTCGGCCAGCTTCAGCACCACGTCCAGCCCGTTGAAGAAGGCGGCCCAGCCGGGGCTGCGGTGGCTCGGCGCCTTGCGGCGCGGCGCGCGGCGCGCGGCGAAAAGCTCGGGGATGCGCACGCCGCGCGGGTTGCGCGCGCGGACGCGCAACGCCTGCAGCACCAGCAGCGGCACCAGCACCGTGCGCGCCCAATAGGACATCTTCGAGATGTGCACGGGGAACCAGCGCGGCAGCAGCATCATCTCGACCGGGATGGTCGGCACGCGGCGCCAGGGCAGCTCGCCATAGAGCGCCAGCAGGATGCGGGTGAAGACATTGGCGCGCCCTGCCCCGCCCGCTGCCAGGATGGCCGCGCGCGCCCGCCGCATATGCGGGGCCTCCGGGTCGTCGCCGATCATCTTCAGGCAGAAATAGGCCTTCACCGAGGCGCTGATGTCGAAGGCGCCGCCATGGAAGAGCGGCCAGCCGCCATGCTCGCCCTGGATGCGGCGGAGATAGGCGCCGATGCGGCGCTCCAGGTCCAGGTCATCCGGCTCGGCGAGGTGGTGGCGCAGCAGCACGTATTCGGCGGGGATGGTGGCGTCGGCCTCCAGCTCGAAGACCCAGTGGCCGTCCTCCCGTTGCAGGCCGAGCAGCGCCTCGGTGGCGCGGCGCAGGCTCGCCTCGGTTTCGTCCAGCGTCACCCCGGCTGCGTCGGCGGTGTGGAACAGGGTGTCCGTCATGCCGGCACCGCCTCCCGCGCGCGCTGCGGCAGGGACTGGGCGAGCGCCGCCGCCGTCTCGCCGGAGCGCAGCGCGCCCTCGATGGTGGCGGGTAGGCCGGTCGCGGTCCAGTCGCCGGCGAGGAAGAGGTTGCGCCAGCGCGTGCGCGCGGGCGGGCGACGGGTCTCCTGCGCCGGCGTGGCGGCGAAGGTGGCGCGCTTCTCCTTGACGATGCGGCAAGGCGGCGGCCCCGGCGGCAGGCGGTGGGCGGCGGCGATGTCGGCCCAGAGGCGTTCGGTAAGGGTATCTGTCTCCATGTCCAGCAGCGAGTCGGCAGCACTGACGGTGACCGAGAGCCGGTCGGGGAAGGCGAAGATCCATTCCGCCGTGCCGCCGATCAGGCCGAGCATGGGCGGCAGGCCTGGTGGCGGGGCGAGGCGGAAATGGGCGTTGAGGATGGCACGGTGGGCGTCCGGCACGGTCAGGCCGGGCAGCAGGTCCTGCGCCACCCAGGGCGGCACGGCCAGCACCAGCGCATCCTCGGGCGCCAAGGGCACGGTGCCGTCGGCGAAGGCGAGCGCCGCCACGCGCTCACCCTCCAGTTCCAGGGCGCGCAGGCGGCGGCCGAGGCGGATGCCGGCGCCGGTCTGCCGCAGCCGCTCCAGCGCGGGATCGACGAAGGCGGCGGCGAGGCTCGGGGTGGCGATGCGCGGCAGGCTGGCATGGCCGCCGCGCGCCAGGGTTTCGCGGATGACGGCACCGGCGAGGTCGGCAAGGCCCTCCTCCGGCTCCGTGTTGAGGGCGGCGAGCAGGAAGGGGCGCAGCAGCCGGTCCCAGAGGGGGCCATGGCAGGCCAGGACCTCGCCGATGCGCCGGCCGGGGTGGCGCCGTGTCAGGGTGGCGAGGGCGAGATAGTCGCGCGGCTGGGTGCCGGGCACGCGGCGGCCGGGATGCAGCACCCACCAGGGCAGCCGCCCGGCATTCGGGCGCAGCGTCCAGCCCTCCCCGCTGCGCAGGTCCTGGAAGGCGAATTCCGGGCGGGCGGGACCGGTCAGACGGTCCTCGGCGCCGATGGCGCGCAGGTAGCGGCCGACGGCGGCATTGCCGGAGAGGACGAGGTGGTTGCCGTTGTCGAGCACCATGCCCAGGCGGGCATCGTGATAGGAGCGGCAGCGGCCGCCGGCCTGCGCCGCCGCCTCGGAGAGTTCCACCGGAATGCCCCGCGCGGCCAGCGCGACGGCGGCCGAAAGCCCGGCGAGGCCGGCACCGATGACATGCACCCGCATGGTCAGCCCAGCACGCCGCGCTGCGCGACGATCCAGAGCAGGCGCCGCTTGCTGAGCCGCACGCGCTGGCGCGGTGGCGCCCAGCCCCGCGCCTCCATGTCCCGCAGCAGGGCCTGGTAGACCGCGGCCATCAGGCGCGGCGCCAGCAGGCGGCCGCGCGGGCGGGCACGCAGCAGGCGCTCCGCCGCGGCGAAATGCGCGCGCGCCTCGGCAGCCAGGGGGCGGCAGGCGAGGTCCAGGCGCGGATCGGCGATCACCGCCTGCGGCTCGGTCGTGGCGATGCCGGCCTCGGCCAGGAGCTCGCGCGGCAGATAGAGGCGGCCGATGGCGGCGTCCTCGTCGAGGTCGCGCAGGATGTTGGTCAGTTGCAGCGCGCGGCCGAGCTCGTGGGCCAGTTCCTCGCCCGGCGTGGGGTCCATGCCGAAGATGCGGGTGGAAAGGCGGCCGACGGCGCTGGCCACGCGGTCGCAATAGAGGTCGAGCGTCGCGCGGTCCGGCGCGCGGATGTCGGCCGCGACGTCCATCGCCATGCCGTCGATCACCGCCAGGAAATCCGGCTGCCACAGGCCGAAACGATGCACGGCCTCGGCCAGGAAGGCGGCACGCCCGGCGGGGTGGCCGGCATAGAGGGCTGCGAGGTCGGCGCGCCAGGCCTCCAGCGCCGCGGCGCGCTCGGGACGCGGGCGCGTGCCGTCATCGGCGATGTCGTCCACCTGCCGGCAGAAGGCGTAGACGGCGAACATGGCCGCGCGCTCGGCCTTCGGCATCAGCCGCATCGCCGTATAGAAGGAGCTGCCGGACTGCCGCGCCTGGAGGGCGGCGGATTCGGTGGTGGAAGCCGTCGGAGCAGTGGCGAGGCTCATGCGCGGCCTGCCATCGCCTGCGCGCGGCCCTTCCACTGGCCGCCACGCCCGCGCCAGACCTGCAGCGCGGATTGCAGGGTGAACAGCGCATAGGCGGCACCGATCACCGGCAGGGCGGCACCCCAGAGGGGCGAGACACGGTAGAAGCGAAGCATGGGCTGGAAGGCCAGCGCCATCAGTGCCCAGGCGGCGAGGCCGAGGAGGCGGGCAGGCCCGGTGCCGGCCAGGGCCAGGGCGGGAGGAACGAGATAGGTCAGCACCATGCCGGCCAAGGTACCCGCCAGCAGCAGCGGCGAATAGCCGAGCTGGGCATAGGCCGAGCGCGAGACCATGCGGCCGATCTCCGCGACGCTCTCATAGGGCCGCAGGCTCACCGCGCGGCGGGTCAGGCCGAGCCAGATGGGGCCTTGCGCCTTCATGCGGCGGCCGAGGGCGCAGTCGTCGATGATCTCGGTGCGGATGGCGGCGATGCCGCCCGCCGCCTCCAGCGCGGTGCGGCGCGCCAGCATGCAGCCGCCGGCGGCGGCGGCCATGGCGCGGTCCCGGCGGGCCACCCAGGCGAAGGGATAGAGCATCTGGAAGAAGAAGACGAAGGCGGGGATCAGGAAGCGCTCGGCGCGCGTCGCGCAGGAGAGCTCGGCCATCAGCGAGACCAGCGCGCAGCCGCCCTGCTCCGCCCGCGCCACCAGGGCGCGCAGGTTGTCGGGGGAATGGCCGATATCGGCATCGGTCAGCAGCAGGTATTCGGGCGGCGCGGCGCTTTCGGCCGCGTGGCGCGCGCCCTGCTGCATGGCCCAGAGCTTGCCGGTCCAGCCCTTCGGCAGCGGCGCGCCGGGGATGATGTCGAGGCGGCCGGTGGCGCCAAGGGAGGCGGCGGCGGCGCGGGCGGCCGCCGCGGTGCCGTCGGTGCTGCCGTCATCCACCAGCACCACGTGGAAGGGGCCGGGATAGTCCTGTTGCAGCAGGCTGCCGATGGAGCGGGCGATCACCACCGCCTCGTCGCGCGCCGGGACGACGGCGGTGACGGAAGGCCAACGGGCGGGCTCCGGCGGGGTGTCGCGGTCGTCGCGCTGGCGCGCCAGCCAGAAGCCGCCGCGGCCGAGCAGCAGATAGAGCCAGATCGCCAGCGCCAGCAGGCCGAGCAGAATGGAAGGCATCACGCCAGGTAGCCTGCGCTGCGGAACCAGGCCAGGGCGTCGGCCACGCCCTCCTCATAGGGGCGGGCGCGGTAGCCGAGCTCGCGCTCGGCCTTGGCCGAGGTGAAGAACATCCGGTAGCGCGCCATGCGCAGCCCATCGCGCGTCAGCAGCGGCTCCTTGCCGGTCAGGCGCGCCACGGCCTCGGCGCCAAGGGCCAGCGGGAAGAGCGGAGTGCGCGGCAGGCGGATGCGCGGCGGGCGGCGGCCGGTGCGCTGCGCGATCTCGGCCAGCAGGTCGCGCAGCAGCAGGTTCTGGCCGCCGAGGATGTAGCGCTCGCCGGTCCGGCCGCGCTCCAGCGCCAGCAGGTGGCCCTGCGCGATGTCGTCCACATGGGCGAAGTTCAGGCCGGTGTCCACGAAGGCGGGAATGCGGCCGCGCGCGGCATCCAGGATCATGCGGCCGGTCGGCGTCGGGCGGATGTCGCGCGGGCCGATCGGGGTGGAGGGATTGACGATGACGGCAGGCAGCGCGTCGCGCGCCACCATCTCCTCCACCACGCGCTCGGCCATGGTCTTGCTGCGCTTGTATGCGCCGATGGCCTCCTCGGGCCGTTGGGCGGCGGTCTCGTCCACCGGAGCGGTGGCGCCGGCCACCTTGAGGGTCGCGACGCTGCTGGTGTGGACGATGCGCTCCACGCCGGCCGCCAGCGCCGCGCGCATCAGCACCCGCGTGCCCTCGACATTGACGCGCAGGATCGTGGCGGGATCGGATGCCCAGAGGCGGTAGTCGGCCGCGACATGCACAAGGCAGCGGACACCGCGCAGGGCGGCACGCAGCGAGGCCGCGTCCTCCAGGTCGCCCTGGACGGTTTCGCAGGGAAGGCCCGCGAGGTTGGCCGCCGGGCTGGAGGCGCGGACGAGCGCGCGCACGCGCAGCCCACGCCGGATCAGCACGCGCAGAACGGCCGAGCCAAGGAAGCCAGAACCGCCCGTGACCAGCACAGAGTCGCCTGGGCGCAGGGCGAAAGCCACCCCCGGCGCGTTCTGGGCACCGTGCTCCCATGAGAAGTTGTGGTCGTTGTCCGTCGCTGATCCCCCTGTCCGGCGTCGGGCGCGCATTCTGGCCTCGGGCGCGGCAGCCCGCCAGCGCAGGAAGTGGCCGACTCCCGCACCTGTGAAGCGGATTACCGCACGGCCGTCCAGTGCCTCCACCTCCTCGGCCGGGCCACAGGCCTCTGCTCCGCCGGAGCGCCAGACTGGCAGAAAAAAGAAGGGGGTTCGGGGGAATTCCTCCCCCCGGACTTAGTCCAGCAGCTTGTCGATGGTGATCGGCAACTCGCGGATGCGCTTGCCCGTGGCGTGGAAGACGGCATTGGCGATGGCCGCCGCCGTGCCGACGATGCCAATCTCGCCCAGCCCCTTCACGCCGAGCGGGTTGGCCTTGCTTTCCTCCTCATCCACGAACAGGACGTCGATGTCGTGGATGTCGGCGTTGACCGGCACGTGGTACTCGGCGATGTTGTGGTTCATGAAGCGGCCGAGGCGGTGGTCGAGCATGCTCTCCTCGGTCAGCGCCATGCCGATGCCGAACACCACGCCGCCGATGATCTGCGAGCGCGCGGTCTTGGGATTGATGATGCGGCCCGCGGCGATGGCATCCACCACGCGCGTCACGCGGACGACGCCGAGCTCCTCGTCCACCCGCACCTCGGCGAAGACGGCGGCGTGGGTGTAGGGAGCGAACTTCGCCATGTTCCCCTTGTCGGGTGCCGTGGTCTCCTCCTGCTCGATACGGTCCACGCCGCCGGCGCGCATGGCATCGGCGAAGCTGACGAAGCGGGAGGGATCGTTGCGCAGGGAAAGACGCCCGCCGCCGAAGACGACATGGTCGAGATCGGCATTGGCGAGCGGTGAGTTCTCCATCTGGCGCGCGTATTTGAAGAGCGTCTCGCGCACGGCGTAGCAGGCCGCCTGCACGGCGGAGCCGGCCGAGGCGGCGGTCCAGGAGCCGCCCTCGATGGGCGAGGTGGGCAGGGAGGAATCGCCGATCCGCGCCGTCACCTCCTCCATGCGCAGGCCGAACGCGTCGGCGCCAATCTGCGTCAGGATGGTGTAAGTTCCGGTGCCGATATCCGCCGTGGCGGTGGCCACTTCGAGCTGGCCATCGGCGGTCAAGGTGGCGCGGGCGCTGGCCTGCTGCATCCCCGCCTCCCAGATGCCGGTCGCCATGCCCCAGCCGATCAGCTCCCGTCCCTCCCGCATGGAACGAGGCAGGTGATTGCGCCTGGCCCAGCCAAAGCGCTCGGCGCCGAGGCGGTAGGCGGCACGCAGCTCCTTGCTGCTGAACTGCTTGCCGGTGTTCTGGTCCATCTCGGCGTAGTTGCGCAGGCGCAGTTCCAGCGGATCGAGCTTCAGCGCATGCGCCAGCTCGTCCATGCCGGATTCCAGCGCGAACATGCCGAGCGGCGCGCCCGGCGCGCGCATGTCGAGCGGCGTATAGGTGTCGATCTTGGACAGCCGGTACTTCAGATCGACATTGTCGCAATGGTAGGCGAGGCCGGACCAGTTCACCACGACCTCCTGGTAGTCCTCGAAGGACGAGGTGCCGGCGATGGCCTCATGCCGGATCGCCTGCAGCTTGCCGTCCGGTTCTGCGCCGAGCGCCAGGGTCTGGACCGTGTCGGGACGGTAGCCGAAGGTGAACATCTGGTCGCGCGTCAGCACGACACGCACCGAGCGCTTCAGTTCCAGGCTGGCCATGACGGCCAGGAAGAGCTGGTACTGGGGACGGAGCCCCGAGCCAAAGGCGCCGCCGACAAAGGGCGAGATGACGCGGACATCCTTCTGCGGCAGGCTGAACACGCTGGTGACGTAGCTGTGCGTGTTCTGCGCGCCCTGGATCTTGTCGTGGATGGTGAGCTTGTCGTCGCCTTCCCAGATCACCGTGCTGGCATGCGGCTCCATCGGATTGTGGTGCTCGGGCGCGACACGGTAGCCATTCTCCACCTTGGCGGGGGCGGCGGCATAGGCCGTATCCGCATCGCCGCGCGGGTTGGGGGGCGGATCGATGCCGGCACGGTCCTTCGGCGGCACATAGGCCTCGGCGAGCCTCTTCCGCAGATCGGTCTCGTGCGGCGCCTCCTCATAGGTGACGCGCAGCAGCGCCGCCGCGTCGCGCGCCGCCTCGAAGCTTTCCGCCACCACCAGCGCCACGGGCTGGCCGCTGTAGAGGATCTCCGCGTCGTAGAGCGGCCGGAAGGGCTTGCCGGGAGGCGCCACCTCGTCGCGGTAGCTGCTGTTGAGCCAGGCGGTGGTGGGCCGGTTCTCGTGCGTGAAGATGCGCAGCACGCCCGGCACCGCCTCGGCCGCGGAGGTGTCGATGGTGGTGATGCGGCCCTTGGCGACCGCGCCAGAGACGACATAGCCATGGGCCAGGTCGGGCGCGGTGAACTCGCCGGCGTATTTGGCGGCGCCGGTGACCTTCAGCCGGCCATCCACGCGGCTCCGGGGGGCACCGAAATGGGTTTCGCTATTCGGCATGACGGTCCCCCTCAGGCGATGCGCTTGTCGGCGATGGGCTGCGGCGTGCCGGCGGCAGCCTGCGACAGCGCCCGGACAATGGCGCGCCGCGCCAGCTCGATCTTGAAGGTGTTGTCCCCGTAACCCCTGGCACTCTGCAGGATCAGCGTGGCGGCTTCCGTGAAGGTCTCCCGCGTCGCCGGCCTGTCGCGCAGCATCGCCTCGGCGCCGTGGTCGCGCCAGGGCTTGTGGGCCACGCCGCCGAGGGCCAGCCGGGCCTCGCGGATGCGGTCGCCCTCCATCTCCAGCGCCGCGGCGACGGAGACCAGGGCGAAGGCATAGGATTGCCGGTCACGCAGCTTCAGATAGGTGTAGTTCGTCGGGAAGCCCATCGGCGGAAGCTGCACGGCGGTGACGATCTCGTCGGTGCCGAGGGTCGTATCGATCTCCGGCTGCTCGCCGGGCAGGCGATGGAAGTCGGCGAAGGCGATCTTGCGCTCGCCCTTCGGTCCCGTCACCTCGACGCTGGCCTCCAGGGCCGCCAGGGCCACGCACATGTCGGAAGGGTGGGTGGCGATGCAGTGGTCGCTGGTGCCGAGAATGGCGTGGATGCGGTTGACGCCGTTGATGGCCGCGCATCCGGTGCCGGGCTCGCGCTTGTTGCAGGGCGTGCCGGTATCATAGAAGTAGTAGCAGCGGGTGCGCTGCAGCAGGTTTCCGCCCGTGGTCGCAGCGTTGCGCAGCTGCGGCGAGGCCCCCGAGAGGATGGCGCGTGAGAGCAGCGGATAGCGCTGCTCGATGCGTGCGTCGTAGGCAAGTGCGGAGTTGGTGACCAGCGCGCCGATGCGCAGGCCGCCCGCCGCTTCCTCGATGCGGTCAAGCCCCGGCAGGGCGCCAAGATCCACCAGGCGGCGCGGGCGCTCGACATTATACTTCATGAGGTCGACAAGGTTGGTGCCGCCAGCAATGAACTTGGCGCCTGCCTCGGCCTGGACCGCCTGCACGGCCTCCGCAACCGCACCCGGGCGGGAATAGGAGAAGCGGATCATCGCGCCGCCCCTCCCGGCTGCCGCATCGCCTGCTCGATGGCGGCAACGATGTTCGGATAGGCGCCGCAGCGGCAGAGATTCCCGCTCATCAGCTCCCGGATCTCCTCCGCACTGCGCGCGCGGCCTTCCTTCAGCAGCCCCACGGCGGAGCAGATCTGCCCCGGCGTGCAATAACCGCACTGGAAGGCGTCATGCTCGACGAAGGCCGCCTGCACCGGATGCAGCGCGCCATCCGCGGCTGCCAGGCCCTCGACCGTCACCACCTCGGCGCCATCCTTCGTGACGGCGAGCGCGAGGCAGGAGTTGATGCGCTGGCCGTTCACCAGCACGGTGCAGGCCCCGCACTGGCCGTGATCGCAGCCCTTCTTGGTGCCGGTGAGTTGCATCTCCTCGCGCAGCAGGTCGAGCAGGGTGGTCCAGGGGGCCACCTCCATCCGCCGCTGCGTGCCGTTGATGGTCAAGGTGACGATAGGATATGCGGAAAGCGCCGGCTCCGCCGCAGGAGCGGCGGCCGCGCCCGGGGCGGCGGGATCGACTGGCATGGTGACGTCCTGGCTGCAGGGGTGCGGGGATCGTGTGACACGGTAAACCTCCCTGCCGGTTCAGGTTTCAACCCGGAGGCATTTCCTGACCTGCCGCGCGCCGGCAGGGGAACCCAGGACCGTGCCAGCCGTTCAAGGCGATGTTCCGCCCACAGGCACAAGGGAACCACCAGATGGCAGCCAAGCAGAGCCAGGCGCAGAAGGAGACCGTCTCTCGCGTCATGCACGAGTTCAAGCATGGTGAGTTGGAGCGCGGCCAAGGCGGCAAGGTGCGGAACCCGAAACAGGCGATCGCCATCGCGCTCAGCGAAGCCGGCGCCTCGAACCAGCAGTCGCCGAACGAGAATCGGGAGAAGCTGCGGCAGACCAAGCAGAAGGAGCGGAAAGGCCGCACCGCGCAGGCACAGAAGGAAGGAACCGGCGGGGAGAACGGCACGACACGCGCCGAACTCTATCGGCGGGCACAAAAGGCGCAGATTCCCGGGCGCTCACAGATGAACAAGGTTGAGCTCCAGCGGGCGCTACGCGAGCATCACGCCGAATGAGTCACAACAGGAAGCTGTAACGCTGGATTTGATACTTCCGGAGAGAGCTGAGTTCGAGAAACCTTCGCCAAGAGCGGGAGCATCTTGAACACTCCCAAAGGATTTTCGCCTTTTGGGATTTTGTTTCTTCAGAAGTTCAATTACGACGGCATCGAGGTGCGAGGATTGCCCACACATCCCACTATACCGTAAACCTTTCGAGAGGGGTGGTCGCCTCCCCCGGCGGACCACGTTGCCACGTCTCTGGATGGGGACCCTCTCAGAGGGATGGGAGCAGACAACCCCCCTGCTCTCATCCCTCTTTGCAATCTGGGGAACCGCCGTTGCAAGCGATGGCAGACTTTCTCCGCCGCCCAGCCCTTTCCCTTCGAAAGATCCACCCAGCATGGGGTGGGCGAAAGAGCAGGTTGTGAGCGGCTTAACCCTTGCTTGGGCCATCTGCAGCAATGCCTCCGGAAGCTTGTCGTGCTTCCGGAGGCCGCGCGTCTCCACCCTGTGGGCGGTTGGCGTGTGCGATCAGGCGAAGAGGTAGTCGCTGGCGCTGAGGCTGGTGACGCCGTTGAGGGTGACGTGGTCGGTGGCGCCGTCGGCGGCGTGGATGGCGAAGACGAAGCCCTGCTCATGGGTGATGGTGGCGCCGGCGCCGAAGCCCTTCAGCAGCAGGAGGTCGCCGCCGGCCTGGCCGGCGCCCTCGAAGTCGGTGATGACGTCGTGGCCCAGGCCCTTGCCGATGACGAAGGTGTCG
>Ga0182742_1000171_pt1 | contig 124300 bp, 117 predicted proteins | sample eDN5th37CBELigMG_FD_128880 | JGI IMG/M metagenome (GOLD analysis project Ga0182742, IMG submission 128880) | Enriched Miracle-Growth compost microbial communities from Emeryville, California, USA - eDNA 5th pass 37_C BE-Lig MG (version 2)... ... | reverse complement strand
GGGTGGCGGCCTTCGCCTGATCAAGATTGGCAGCCTCGCCGACCACGACCATCCCGACCATTCCCATGCCGTAATGCGGCTTGCACTTGTAGCCGTACACGCCGGCCTTGTCGAAGGTGACCGTGATCTCCTCGTTCATCTTGCCGACGAACTTCTGCGCGCCCTCGGGGAGCATGGCCTCGATGCTCTCAACGTTGTGACCCTTGTCGCCCGCGACGAACTTCACGGTGTCGCCCGGGTTGACCTTCACGAAGGCCGGCTCGAACACCATGACGCCTTCGGTTCCCTTGTTCAGCATCTTCACCTCGACCTCGGCGGCGCCCGCAGCGCCCGCGAAGCCAAGGGCCGCCACGAGGGCGCCGAGGACGATGACCTTCCGCATGATTATCTCCAGTTGCTGCGAAACGTGAGCTCCCGTCGGAAGCCCTTGGGAAGGTGGTACGCCCCGTCGCCCCCATCGTACTTGCCCTTGCGCAAAGAACTGGCACATTTGCGTAAAGGCCAGCATGGAGCCGGGGCGTTGTTCGCGCCAGGGCCTCATGGCCGACGCTCGCCAGCGGATCATGCTCCGCGACGCGCACAAGCTGCTCCTGCTCGCCGAGGGAAGTCCGCGCCGACCGGGCCGTGGTCGCCGGATCTCGTCAGGACCCGCCCGCGTTCGCGGCGTTTCCGAAGGCAGCCGCCGCCCTGAGGTCGGCCAGGAAAGCCGTGCGATCGACCTTGTGCTCTCGGCAGGCGTCATCAACGGTGTGGAAGCAGGTGATCGGGCATCCGACGCAGTGCATCCCATAGTTCAGGAACACGCGGATCGTCGCGGGCCATTGCCGCATGACATCATCGACGAGATGAGCGGACTCGATGGTCATGTGAACCTCCGATAGCGGTGCATAATCGTCAATTCTAAGCCATAGCCCGCATTGTTCTTTGTCCTCACACAACGTCGCTCCGGAAGAGTTCGAGGATTTCGTACCTGTGTTTGCGCCGGGTCAAAGAGCGATGCGGGGCGATGGGCGAAGGTCGGGCCCTGCGAAGGAAGGAAAGCCATGACCCTGCACCCGGCCACGAACCAGACGCTCGATCCCGACATCCTCGATTGTCTTCTTGAGGTGATGGACCCCGAGGCCGGCCTCAGCGTGGTCGACCTCGGTCTTGTCTACCGGGCGGTGCGGAACAAGGACGGCGTCGACGTCATGCTCACGCTGACGACCCGGGCGTGCCCGCTCGGCGGGATGATCGTGGAGGACGCGCGCGAGCGCCTGTCGCGCCACTTCCAAGACGTACCGAAGATCACCGTCAGCCTGGTGTGGAGTCCGCCATGGAATCCTGACCGGATCACCGACCGGGGGCTTGAACTTCTGGGGCACGGTCCTCGGGAGAAGACCTGATGAGCACCCGGACCGCCGCCGACGCAGCCACTCCGCATCTCGTCCCTTCGCACACTGGTTCCTGGATGGGGATGAGAGCCGCGTTCCTCGCCTTCGGTGTCATCGCCCTGCTGGGAGGCCTGTGGGGCGCATTGGCAAGGCTGGGCTGGCCATTGGCGCACGGCTCATCTCTGGCCGAACTGCACGGGCCGCTGATGATCTCGGGTCTGTTCGGAACGCTGATCAGCCTCGAGCGCGCCGTCGCGCTGGACCGTGGATGGAGCTACGCCGCTCCCGCGTTCTCGGGTCTTGGCACGCTGGCCCTGTTGGCGGGGGCGCCCGCGGCCGTGGGCGCGGGGGCGTACGCGATTTCGGCGGCGGTGCTTGCGGGCGGATCCCTCCTGATCACGATCCAGCAGCCGGCCGTGTTCACCGGCGCGCTCCTGTTCGGCGCGCTCGCCTGGCTCGCTGGGAACATCCTTTGGCTGATGGGCCAGCCCGTGCCCGACCTGGTGGGCTGGTGGCTCGCCTTCCTGATCCTCACCATTGCCGGCGAGCGCCTGGAACTCAGCCGCCTCATGCCGAAACGCCGCGGTGGCGAGGCTCTCTTCCTGTTCGCCATCGGCCTGCTCGTCACCGGCGCTCAGAACGGACTCACGACTGAGAATGGTGCGATTCTGTTCGGCATCGCCCTCCTCGTCACCACTCTGTGGCTTCTGCGGCACGACATTGCTCTCCGGAACGTGCGGAGGGACGGGCAGCCCCGTTTCATGGCTGCGTGCATGGTGGCCGGCTACGCATGGCTAGGTTTCGCGGGCGCATGCCTGATCGGATTGCCCGTCAGCGACAGCGGCTTCGGATATGACGTCGCCCTGCATGCGGTCCTGATCGGGTTTGTGCTCTCGATGGTGTTCGGGCACGCACTCATCATCCTGCCCGCCGTCGCGCGGGTTCGCCTGCGCTATGCCGGGTTTCTCTATGCACCGCTGTTGCTGCTGCATGCCTCGGTGGTCCTGCGGGCGGGCGCCGGGATCGCAGGCTGGGAAGCCGGACGGATGGCCAGCGGGATCCTCACGCTTGTCGCCATTGCCGGCTTCGCCGTCAGCATGGGCATGGCATCGCGGAACGCCCGCAGGCGGCCGATTTCAATCGAAGACCGTCACGATGGATCCGGCTCGCATTGCTCCACACCAGCACAGGACTAGGTAGCGTGAGATGACATGGATGGAGCAGAGCGCGAAATGGCGGCGGCGAGCGGCGGCGCTTGCCTCCGCCCTCGCGCTGGCCCTCCATATTGTCCTCATGAGCCTTGGGGCGCCGCCCGCGCTGGCGTGAAGCCTCCGGTCCGCGACATCCCTCAATCCGACAGGAAGAACCATGACCACTACCTTGTTTCGCCGAGCGCTCCCCGCCGCCGCTCTTCTCGCGGTGGCAGGCCCGGCCCTGGCCCACACCACTCTCGAGGCGCAGCAGGCATCCATCGCCTCCACCTACAAGGCGGTGCTGCGCGTCGGCCACGGCTGCGAAGGCGCGCCTACCCTGAAGCTGCGCGTGCGCATTCCCGAGGGGGTCGTCAACGTCAAGCCGATGCCCAAGCCGGGCTGGGACCTGGAAACCGTCAAGGGCTCCTACGGAAAGGCATACGACTACCACGGCAGCGCTCTATCGGAAGGCGTGCGTGAGATCGTATGGACGGGCAAGCTGCCCGACGAGCATTACGACGAGTTCGTCTTCCGCGCTTACCTGACCGACAGCCTCAAGCCAGACACCATGCTCTACATTCCGGTTGTCCAGGAATGCGAGGGCGGCAAGGCCGACCGCTGGATTGAAATCCCGGCTGAGGGCAAAAGCGTCGACGGCTACGAGCATCCGGCACCGGGACTGAAGCTCCTGCCGGCCAAGGCCACCCACTGAGGAGGGAGCGGAGATCCTTTACGGGTCTCCCCGTGCCGCCATGCTTCGGGCAATCCTCATCACGCTTTGGCTGGTGCTCGCCGGGCTGTGGGGTGGCAATGCTGCCTTCGCCCATGCGGCTCTGGTGGAGTCCCATCCCGCGGATGGCGCCGTCATGGAAGAGGCACCGGCCACGGTCCGCCTGCACTTCAACGAGCCCGTTTCGCCACTGGTCCTCAGCCTGGCAGATGCCCGGGGCCAGGTACATCGCGGCCTGCACGCTACCGCCCGCGATACGGTGCTGGAGGTGGCCATTCCCGGACGCCTTCCCCGGGGGAGTCATGTCCTGAGCTACCGCGTGACATCGGGCGACGGTCATCCGATCAGCGGCTCCATCGTGTTCTCGATCGGCACCGCGACGGGAGGGGCTCCCACCGTGTCCACCGAGGGAGACGGGACGGTTCGGCGAGGTCTCTGGCTGGCGCGCGTCGTCCTGTACCTCGGATTCTTCGCGGGCGCCGGCGGCGCGTTCTTCCAGGCCTGGCTCGCTCCCGGACCCAAGCCGGTTTGGACGAACAGAGTGCTGACCACCCTGATCGCGGCCGGATTCCTTGCGGCCGCCACGTCCCTGGGCCTCCAGGGCGCCGACGCCTTGGGGGAGACGCTCGCCTCCCTCCGCACCGTCGCCCCCTGGGCCGCCGGGTGGCGGACCTCCTTCGGACCGACGGCCGTGATCGGGGCCACCGCCCTCCTCCTCGCCGGGATGGGCCTGCACGGAGCCGCGGGATGGCGGCGGGCGTGCAGCCTAGTCGCCATGGCCGGGGTCGGACTGTCCCTCGCCTGGAGCGGCCATGCCAGCACCGCCGCCCCGCAATGGCTCACGCGCCCGGCCGTATTCCTCCACGTGGTGGGGGGCGCCTACTGGATCGGGGCATTGATCCCCCTTGCCTTCGCGATCCGGCAGGATCCGGCGCGGGCGCTCCCGGTCGTCCGTCGCTTCTCCACCGGTGCCCTCGTGGCGGTTACGGTGCTGACCTTAGCCGGGCTCGTCCTGGCCGTGATCCAGCTCGAGGCACCCGCGAACCTGGCAGGGACCGACTACGGGAGGGTCCTGATCGCCAAGACGCTCCTCGTCATCGCCCTGCTCGGCTTGGCCTCACTGAACCGCGTGCGGCTGACCCCCGCATTGGCAGTGCCGGGAGGTTCCGGCGGCAAGTGGCTGCTCCGCTCGATCGCAGCCGAGATCGTCCTTTCCATCGCCATCTTCGGGGTGGTGGGGCTCTGGCGGTTCACCCCGCCGCCGCGGGCGCTCGCAGCCGTCGCCGAGGCTGCCGCATCCGCGAGCGTCCACCTGCATTCGCCCCGGATCATGGCGCAGGTCACCCTCTCGCCCGGCCGGGCGGGAGTGACGCGGGCGAGGATCGTCGTCGCCTCGGGACGCGCCGACGCCATCAGCCCGAAGGAGGTGACCCTTATCCTGGCCAAGCCAGAGGCTGGGATCGAGGCCATCGCGCGTCCGGCACGGCACGACGGTCGGCAGGGATGGCTGGTGGACGGCCTAGTCGTGCCGCTGGCCGGCGCTTGGCAGGTCAAAGTCGATATCCTGGTCGACGACTTCGAGAAGGCGAGCCTCGAAGGGAGCATCATGGTCCGCCCCTAATTAGCGGCGGTATCCCGCCGCTAGCCGCGTCGCAGTTCCGGAAGGTCGTTCCTCAACCACGCGAGCCGGGCGATGGCGCTGCCGGCCATGGCCTGCACCCGGTGCAGCGCCTCCTCGTCGAGCAGGGTATCACCCGCCTCGAGGTAGCGCTCGGTGAGAAGTTCGGCCAGGGCCACCGGATCATCCGGGATCGCCTCGGCCGCCGTGGTTCCGCCCAGGACAATGGGCGACCTGTCCAACTCGTCAGCATGCCGCCGCGCCTCCGCAGCCAGTTGTCCGAGGTGAGAGCGCTCCGGCGATGACTCCTCTGCCGAGACAGCCTCGAGGAGGTCGGCCAAACGCCGCTCGAGGGCGGCCTGCCCCACGTCACGCTTGAGGTTCTCCGGAAGCCCGCCCGCCTTGCTGCGTTCGGCATGGAACGCCTGCCTGCGCTCCCGCCGGAGGGTCGCCACGTGCCCCAGCTCCTCGTGCGCCATGGCTTCCGCCGCCTGACGGACCTCGGCAGTTTCCGCGTGGGCGGCGACATAGCTCCAGAAGGCGAAGGCACGCTCCTCGTTGCGCACCGCCATAGAGAGCGCGCGGTAGGCACTCAGGAGACGCGGGTGCGCCGTCGCCACGCCTTCATCGTCGAAGGTCTCGGGAGCCTCCCAACGAATGCGGGCGGGATCGGGAGCCTGGCCGTTGGTCCTCTGCGACCAGTCGACGACGCTGTCGAGATGGCCCTGCTCGTCGGCGGACAGGCGCTCGAACACCTCCGCCAGAGCAGGGCTCCCCTCCTGCCGCATGCGGGCGGCGATCTCGGCATACCGAGCCGCCGCCTCCTGCTCCATGGCTGCCGCAATCGCGAACAGCTCCTCCAAAGACTTAACGGAACCGGCAGGCTCCACCTTCAGCAGCGCCATCGTCCTCTCCAGGCGGCCCGGGGTGTCGAGCCATTCATGGTTGACAGGGCATGTCTCATGCGATCAGTTTGACGCAGATCAATGTTCGCCGGAACATCCAATAGCATGATCGTTCTGGGCCTCGCGAGATCGATTTCAACAGCCCCGGAAAGATTGCAACCTCCAATCGGAACCAGTTCCGGCTGAAGAGCGTTAACGTTTTTCTGTTCAGAAGCACGGACGCTAGCCTGGACGGTCCCCTGGTGGCAAAAACGCTTTCGCCAGAATCAACCCGACTCCTTGCGAATACTGGTTTCACGCTCCGTCGAATCGTGGCCCTGCTCGGATTCCTGATGGTCCTCCTCGGGTCTGCACCCGGTATGGCGGCGAGCCGGGTGCAGGAGTTCCTCCCGAAGGCGCAGCCAGCCGATTTCTTCCCCGGAGCCGACAGGTTCGGCACACCACAGGGCGATCCGCCGCTCGTCCCCGTCCACCAGGGCGACCGCCTCCTCGGCTATGTCTACCTGAACTCGGACGTCACGAGCGCCACCGGCTATTCCGGCAAGCCGATCAACCTCCTTGTCGGCATCGACACGAACGGCGTCATCACCGGGATCAAGCTGGTCGACCACAAGGAACCGATCGTCCTCATCGGCATTCCCGAGCGGCGCATCGTCAATGCGGTGAACACCCTCGTCGGCAAGGACATGAAGGCGGTTGCGACCGGCGCGGAGCGCCCGCCCCAGGTCGATATCGTCAGCGGCGCCACGGTGACGGTCCTCGTGATGGGCGACAGCGTCGTCCGATCCGCCGTGCGGCTCATCCGAAGCGGCCGCCTCGGTGCGGGCGGATCGGCCGCGGGAGCGGCCGCACCTGCTCCCGCGGCCGTCAGAACGGTCGACCCGGCCAAGAGCGAGATCCGCGACTGGCAGACCCTCCTCGGCGACGGCTCGGTCAGACGCTTGGCGCTGACAATCGGCGAGGTCAATGACGCCTACGCCAAGGCCGGCAACCAGGAGGCAGCCAACAACGCCGAGACGGGGGACCCGAACGACACGTTCATCGACCTGTACGTCGCGCCCGTGAGCGTGCCCACCATCGGGCGCAGCCTGCTCGGAGATCAGGCGTACGAGCAACTCAAGGCGCGACTCAAGCCGGACCAGCAGGCCATCGTGGTCGCGGGCGACGGCGCATACTCGTTCAAGGGCTCGGGCTACGTGCGCGGCGGCATCTTCGATCGCATCGAGCTGCTCCAGGACGGTCAGAGCACCCGCTTCCGCGACCGCAATCACACCCGTCTCGGTGACCTCGCGGCGGCGGGAGCGCCGGCCCTGCGCGAGATCGCCCTGTTCGTGGTGCCCGAAGACTTCAAACTCGACCTGACCGAACCGTGGCAACTGCAACTCCTCGTGCAGCGCAATGTCGGCGCGCGGGACAAGGCCTTCCTGAACTATACCCTCGACTACACCTTGCCCGATCAGTACCTGCGCATCGACCAGCCTCCCGGGCCGGCCTCCTCTCCGGTTCCGCCGCAGGCGCAGGCGCAGGCCCAGGGGCAGCCCCCGGCGCAGTCACCGGCACCCATCGAACCCACCACCCCGTCGCTGAACGATGCGGACGCATTGGCCGCCGGGGAGATCGAGGAACCGCTCTGGCTCAAGATCTGGAAGACGAACATCGTCTCCATCGCCATCGCCGCCGTCGCGCTCCTGGTCCTCACGGCGATCTTCTTCTTCCAGGATGCCCTGGTGCGCCGTCCGAAGATCTATGTCTGGGTGCGCCGCGCGTATCTGGCCTTCACCCTCATTTGGCTCGGCTGGTACGCCAACGCGCAGCTATCGGTCGTCAACGTCCTGACCTTCACCAACTCGCTCATCACCGACTTCAACTGGGAGTTCTTCCTCGCCGCCCCGATGATCTTCATCCTGTGGGCGGCGGTGGCGGCGGCGCTGCTGTTCTGGGGCCGCGGCCCCTTCTGCGGCTGGCTCTGCCCGTTCGGCGCGCTTCAGGAGCTCACCAACAACATCGCGCAGTGGCTCAAGGTGCCGCAGATCACGGTGCCCTGGGGCCTGCACGAACGCCTGTGGCCGATCAAGTACATCATCTTCCTGGGACTGTTCGGCCTCTCGCTCTACAACGTCGCCCTGGCCGAGGTCTTCGCCGAGGTCGAGCCGTTCAAGACCGCCATCATCCTGAAGTTCGTCCGCGACTGGCCCTTCGTCATCTACGCGCTGACACTGCTGTCGGTCGGTCTGTTCATCGAGCGCTTCTTCTGCCGCTATCTCTGCCCGCTCGGCGCTGCGCTCGCCATCCCGGGCCGGATCCGAATGTTCGAGTGGCTCAAACGCTGGCCGGAATGCGGCTCGCCGTGTCAGCGCTGCGCCAAGGAATGCCCCGTGCAATCGATCCACCCCGAGGGGCAGATCAACGTCAACGAGTGCATCTACTGCATGCATTGCCAGGAGCTGTACCACGACGACCATCGTTGCCCGCACATGATCCAGGTCCGTCTCAAGCGCGAAAAGCGTGAGGCGCTTTCGTCTCCCTCCATGCGCCAGATCAAAGACGGCGGCACCGGACCCGCTAAACCGATCATTACCCACAAGGGCAAGACGGTCGGCATACCTACGGACACGCCGACCGCAGCGGATGTCCCGACAACATCCTCATGAGCAAGGAGGCTCACGTGTCACGCGAAGAGAAGAAGAACGGTCTCAGCCGGCGCCAGGTGCTCGGCACGACCGCCGCAGCTGCCGCCGCCGGTGCGGCGGGCGTCGCCGGCGGCGTTTCCCTGAAGGATGCGGGCGTGATCACGCCCGCCGAGGCGCAGACTGCCCCCGCCCCGGCGACGCGGCCGGCTGTCGCCAACAAATACGAGGTCAAGCCCGGTGAACTCGACGAGTACTACGTGTTCTTCTCCAGCGGACAGACCGGCGAGGTCCGGATCATGGGTCTGCCCTCAATGCGCGAGATGATGCGCGTTCCCGTGTTCAACCGCGACAGCGCCACCGGTTGGGGGCTGACCAACGAGAGCCGCAAGATCCTCACGGAAGGCCTGACGCCGGAAGCCCGCGAGTTCCTGAAGGACAAGGGCGGCATCTACACCAACGGCGACCTGCACCACCCGCATCTGTCCTTCACCGATGGCACCTATGACGGCCGCTATCTGTTTGCCAACGACAAGGCCAACACCCGCGTCTGCCGCATCCGCCTCGACGTGATGAAATGCGACAAGATCATCCAGCTCCCGAACCAGCATTCGGTACATGGGCTGCGCGTGCAGAAATATCCGCGCACCGGCTACGTGTTCTGCAACGGCGAGGACCGGGTGCCGATTCCGAACGACGGCAAGATCCTGGACGATCCCAAGCAGTATTCCTCGATCTTCACGGCCGTCGACGGCGACACCATGAAGGTTGCCTGGCAGATCCGGGTCGACGGCAACCTCGACAACGTCGATGCCGACTACCAGGGCAAGTACGCCTGGGCTACCTGCTACAACTCGGAGGAAGGCGTCACGCTCGCCGAGATGATGGCGAAGGAAGAGGACTGGGTCGTCGTCTTCAACCTCAAGCGCATCGAGGAGGCGGTGAAAAACGGCGAGTTCGAGACCATCGGCGGCGTGCCGGTCCTCGACGGTCGCCAGGGATCCAAGCTGACCCGCTACATCCCGGTGCCGAACAGCCCGCACGGCATCAACACCGCGCCCGACGGCATCCACTTCGTCGCCAACGGCAAGCTGTCGCCCACGGTCACGGTCTTTGACGCCCGCAAGCTCGACGACCTGTTCGACGACAAGATCAAGCCGCGCGACGTGGTCGTGGCGGAGCCGGAACTCGGGCTCGGCCCGCTGCATACCGCCTATGACGGCAAGGGCAATGCCTACACGACGCTGTTCCTCGACAGCCAGGTCGTGAAATGGAACATCGATCTGGCCAAACGCGCCTTCGCCGGCGAGAAGGTCAACCCGGTCATCCAGAAGCTCGACGTCCACTACCAGCCCGGCCACAATCACACGTCCATGGGGCAGACCAAGGAAGCCGACGGCAAGTGGCTGATCTCGCTGAACAAGTTCTCGAAGGACCGCTACCTCAACGTCGGCCCTCTCAAGCCCGAGAACGACCAGCTCATCGACATCTCGGGCGACCGCATGGTGCTCGTCCATGACAGCCCGAGCTTCGCCGAGCCGCACGACGCCACCATCGTCCACCGCTCGAAGATCAATCCGCTGCATACCTGGAAACGCGACGATCCGTTCTTCGCCGATGCGGTGCAACAGGCGAGCGCGGACGGCGTCGACCTCATGGCCGACTCGAAGGTGGTCCGCGACGGCAACAAGGTGCGGGTCTACATGACCTCCGCCGCGCCGGCCTTCGGCCTGGAGAGTTTCCAGGTGAAGCAGGGCGACGAGGTTACCGTCTATGTGACCAACATCGATGACGTCGAGGATCTCACCCACGGCTTCTGCATCATCAACTACGGCATCAACATGGAGGTGGCCCCCCAGGCCACGGCCTCGGTCACGTTCACGGCGGATCGGCCCGGAGTGTACTGGTACTTCTGCACCTGGTTCTGCCATGCCATGCACATGGAGATGAAGGGCCGCATGCTCGTCGAGCCGCAGGCGACCTGACATCATGGCAGGCCTTCGCACCATCGTGCGCTTGGGGCTGGCGGCGTTCGCCGCCGGCTCTGCCCTGCCCGCCTGGGCGGAACGGATCACAGTATCGTCCGGGGACATTCCCCAGGCGGCCCTCGACCGCGCCGCCGAAGGCGACGTGGTCGTTCTAGAGCGTGGCGAGCACCGCGGCCCGCTTCGGATCACACGCAGGGTGACGGTCGAGGGCGAGCCGGGAGCGGTCCTCGCCGGTGCCGGGACGGGGAGCGTCGTCACGGTTTCCGCACCGGGAGCAGCCGTGCGCGGCCTGACCATCCGCGGCTCGGGCAAAGATCTCGAGAAGATGGATTCCGGCGTGTTCGTCGAGAAGTCCGCGAAGGGGGCCCTGGTTGAAGGCAACCGGATCGAGGGCAACCTGTACGGCATCTACCTGCACGGATCGGAGGATGCCGTCGCGCGGGGCAATACGATCATCGGTATGGAGGAGGGCCGCATCAACGAGGCCGGCAACGGCATCTCGGTCTGGAACGCCGGTGGCGCCAAGGTGATCGACAACGACGTCCGCTTCGGGCGTGACGGGATCTTCGTCATCACCAGCAAGCGCAATGTGTTCTCGGGAAACCGCTTCCGCGACCTGCGCTTCGCCATCCATTACATGTATACCAACGACAGCGAGGTCACGGACAACGTGTCGGTCAACAACGCGGTCGGATATGCGATCATGTTCTCGCACCGGCTCAAGATCAGCCGGAATATTTCGGACGGGGACCGCGATCACGGTTTCCTGTTCAACTATGCGAACCAGTCGCAAATCACCGGCAACATGGTGCTGGGCCGCCTCCAGCCCGCCGAACGCTGGGCTATGGCCGGCATGCGGGCCAAGGACGACAAGGAGCACGGCCTGCCGACCGTCGACGCGGCCGAGGCGGCTCCAGGCGCCGATGCCCGTCCGGGCCCGACCAAGTGCGTGTTCATCTACAACGCCAATCAGAACCGCTTCCGCGACAACTGGTTCGAAGGCTGCGAGATCGGCATCCATTTCACCGCCGGATCGGAGCGCAACGAGATGGTCGGCAACGCATTCATCCGGAACCGTAATCAGGTGAAGTACGTCAGCACCCGCTATCTCGACTGGTCGAAGGATGGGCGGGGCAACTACTGGAGTGACAATCCGGCCTTCGACCTCAACGGCGACGGAGTGGGCGACAGTGCCTACCGTCCGAACGATCTCGTCGACAAGGTGCTCTGGACCGCGCCGCAGGCGAAGGTGCTGATGAACAGCCCAGCCGTGCAGGTGATACGCTGGGCGCAGGCGCAGTTCCCGGCCCTGTTGCCTGGAGGCGTTGTCGACAGCCATCCCCTCATGGCGCCACCCGCGCGTCCCAAGGCGGTTGCGGAAGGAGGCCGGCCATGACCGGGACGGTCGAGATCCGCAACGTGGTGAAGCGCTTCGGCAAGGTCGAGGCGGTGCGCGACGTCTCGTTCAGCCTGCCCGAGGGCGAGACGGTGGCGCTCGTCGGCCACAACGGCGCCGGCAAGACGACCCTGATGAAGCTTATGCTCGGGCTCATCCGTCCCACGAGCGGCAGCATCGCCGTGCTCGGCGACGATCCGGCCGCAGGCCAGTTCGAGGCACGTCGCAGGCTCGGATACCTGCCCGAGAACGTCTCGTTCAACGCGGCGCTCACGGGGCAGGAGACGCTGGCGTTCTACGCCCGCCTCAAGCGCGAGCCGGCAAAATCGGTCGCGCCGCTCCTCGATCGCGTCGGCCTCACCCATGCGGCCGGCCGGCGGGTCGGCACCTATTCCAAGGGCATGCGCCAGCGCCTCGGGCTGGCCCAAGCGCTGCTCGGCGAGCCAAGGGTGCTTCTGCTCGACGAGCCGACCACCGGCCTCGACCCGGCCCTGCGCCACAGCTTCTACGAGATCGTGGAGGAGTTGCGCGAGCGCGGCGCGACGCTGCTGCTGTCCTCGCACGCCCTGACCGAGCTTGAGGAGCGCGCCGGCCGTGTCATCATCATGAACCACGGGACCAAGGTCGCGGACGGCACGCTTGATGAGTTGCGCCGCATCGCCCGCCTGCCGACCCGCATCCGCCTGAAGATCTCGGAGGCGGGTTTGGCTGATGTCCCGAACTGGCTCGGCCCGGTCGACAATTGGCGCCGGGTCAACGGCCACATGGTCGAGATCGAAGCCTCGCCGGAGAGGAAGATCGAGATGCTGCGCCGGGCGACCGACGAGGGTGCCCCGGTGGACGACCTCGACGTGGTGCCCCCGACCCTCGACGAGCTCTACGCCCATTTCCTTCTGTCGCAGGAGAGAGCGCGATGAGAAACATCCTGATCGTCGCGCGCAAGGAGATCCAGGAGGGGCTGCGCAACCGCTGGGTCCTCGCCACGACCCTGCTCCTCGCGGGCCTCGCCCTCTCCCTCACCTTCCTCGGCAGCGCTCCCACGGGCACCGTCGGCGTGCGGCCGCTCGACGTGGTGATCGTGAGCCTGTCGAGCCTCACGATCTTCCTGCTGCCGCTGATCGCGCTCCTGATCTCGCACGATGCCATCGTCGGCGAGATGGAAAGAGGCACGATGCTGCTGCTCCTGAGCTACCCGGTCGGGCGCTGGCAGGTGCTGCTCGGCAAGTTCGTCGGCCACCTGTCGATCCTGGCCTTCGCGACGCTGCTGGGCTACGGCGCAGCCGCGGGCGCGCTCGCGGTGACAGGTGCCGAGATCGACACGCAGAGCTGGTGGGCGTTCGCCTCCATGATCGGCTCATCGGTGCTGCTCGGGGCCGCCTTCATCGCCGTTGGCTACCTGGTGAGCGCCCTGGTGCGGGAACGAGGCACCGCGGGCGGCATCGCAGTCGGCATCTGGCTGGTCTTCGTGCTGATCTACGACATGGCCCTGCTCGGCTTGCTCGTGGTCGACCAGGGGCAGGTGCTATCGGGCGGCCTCCTCAACGCCCTTCTGCTGCTCAACCCCGCCGACGCCTACCGCCTGTTCAACCTCACAGGCTCCGCGGGCGTCAGCGCCTTCTCCGGCATGGCCGGAGTGGCGCAGAGCGCGACCTTGAGCCCGTCCGTCCTTCTCGCCACCCTCGCAGCCTGGGCCTTCGTCCCGCTCGGCCTCGCGGCGTTTGCCTTCTCCAGGAGAGAACTATGAGAAAGACCGCCCTCCTCGCCGCCTTGGCGGGTGCGCTTGTCCTGGCCGGGTGCAACGATCAGAAGACCGCCGAGGCCCCGCCGCCCCCCCAGGAACTGACGATTGCCGCCATCGGCCATTACTGCGGCATGAACGTGCTGGAGCATACGGGTCCGAAGGGACAGATCATCCTGGCGAGCCGCAAGGAACCGGTGTGGTTCTCGTCTGCGCGGGATGCGATCTCGTTCACCATGCTGCCCGAGGAGCCGAAGGACATCCAGGCGATCTACGTCTCCGACATGGCCAAGGCACCGAGCTGGGACAAGCCCGGCACGGGCAACTGGGTCGATGCGCGCAGGGCCTTCTTCGTGATCGGCAGCCGGATGAAGGGCGGCATGGGCGCAGACGAGGCCGTGCCGTTCTCCGCCAAGGAAGCCGCCGAGCAATTCGCATCCGAGAACGGCGGACGCGTCATGGCCTTCGCCGACGTGCCGAAGGACTACGTCCTGGGCGCCACGGCCGAGACGACGAGTTCCGTCGAGGAGGGGCACGAAGGTCACGGTGCTCCTGCCGCCCCGAAGGATGCTCACGCGCATTAGGAGACCGTGATGCCCTCTCTCCTCTCCCGCCGTCGATTCATCGGAGTCACCGCCGCCGCGGCCGGTCTGAGCCTCGTGCCGTTGGGACAGGCCGCAAGGGCCGAGGCCTCTCTCGTGGCTTGGCGCGGCCAGGCCATGGGTGCGGTGGCAACCCTGCAAGTGCATCATCACGACCGTGGCACTGCCGAGCGCCTGGTTGAACGCTCGCTAGCGGAGGTGCGCCGCCTTGAGGCGGTGTTCAGCCTCTATCGAGAGGACAGCGCCTTGGCGGCGCTGAACCGGCAGGGCTTCCTCGTCGCCCCGCCCAAGGATCTCGTCGCGCTTCTCTCCGAATGCCGCCGCTGCTGGGAACTGACCGGAGGCGCCTTCGATCCGACGGTGCAGGCGCTGTGGATGCTCTACCGGGACCATTTCTCCAAGTCCGGAGCTGCTCCGGAGGGGCCGCCCGCCGCCGCGGTCGGGGCTGCCATGGAGCGGGTAGGCTTTGCCGGGGTGACGTTCGACAGGAACCGGATCGTGCTGCCCCGGAGCGGCATGGGGCTGACCCTGAACGGCATCGCTCAAGGCTACGCCACGGACCGGGTCGTGGACATCCTGCGCGCAGGCGGCATCGAAAGCAGCCTCGTCGACATGGGCGAGCCACGGGCGATGGGATCGCGTCCTTCGGGGGAACCGTGGCGGGTCGGCATCGCGGACCCGGACGATCCGGAGCGCATCGGCGAGACGCTGGACGCCGTGGATCAGGCGGTTGCCACCTCCGGGGCTTACGGCTTCCGCTTCGATAGGGAAGGCCGCTTCAACCACCTGCTCGACCCCCGTACCGGGAGATCGGCCCACCGTTACCGGAGCGTCACGGCCGTCATGCCGACGGCCGCTGCTGCGGACGCGCTGTCGACCGCGTTCAGTCTCCTCTCGCCCGAGGACATCCGGCAGGTGGTCCGGCGGCTCGGCGAGGGCCAGGTTCACGTGCTCACGGCATCGGGAAAAACCATCGTGCTCCAAGCCTGAACCCGACGGTGCCAGGAGCTGGAACCGACGCGGATCGTTCGCCTTCCATCCAATGGCGGGAGTTTCGACGATGAAGGCCCCTCTTACGGCAACCGCCCTCTGTGCCCTGCTCATGGCCATTCCCGCAGCCGCCTAGAAGGACCGGCCCCGCACCATGATGGCATCGCAGGCCGAACCAATCGGACCAGTACGATCCAGCCCGTCTGCCCGCGAATATGCGCGTGACCCAGACGCCAGGAACGATTATTGGTGCGACCATGCTCATTCGCCCTGCCCGCCCCGACGACGCCCCCGCCATCTGGTCAATCATCGAGCCGACGATTCGCGCCGGCGAGACCTATACGCTCGATCGGGACATGGCCGAGACGGACGCGCTGGCTTACTGGCTCGGCACGGACAAGGAAACGTTCATAGCCGAGGAAGACGGGTCGACCGTCGGCACCTACTACATGCGCCCGAACCGAACAGGCGGCGGCAGTCACGTTTGCAACTGCGGCTTCATGACCAGCGCTGCTGCTACGGGGCGCGGGGTGGCGCGGCGGATGTGCGAGCATGCCTTGGCGCACGCCCGGTCGCGCGGGTACCGAGCAATGCAGTTCAACTTCGTGGTGAGCACCAACGAGCGTGCAGTGCGCATCTGGCAAAAGCTCGGATTTGAGATCGTCGGTCGGCTCCCTCGGGCCTTTAACCACCCGGTCCACGGCTATGTCGATGCGCTGGTGATGTTCCAGGCGCTTTGAGAACCGCTCCTCGCACCTACGGTACCGTCAGGCGAATAATCCTTTCACCGCAGCTATGCAGGATTTCTCATCTGCCTCGTGCCGATCCTGCCCTGACGGTCCGTTCGCGGTGGGCCGTATAGAGACCACTGCCAATGATCACGATGGCCCCGATTAAAGTCCAGCGATCCGGCACATTTCCGAAGATCACGTAGCCGAGAGACCCTGACCAGAGGAGTTGGCTGTATGCGAACGGTGCCAGCACGGAGGCACGAGCCTGTTGAAACGCCAGCACCACCAGCCATTGCGCGATGGTGGAGGCAACGCCCGTGACAAGCCCCAGACCCAGCTCTCGCCACCCCGGCATCACCCACGTGAACGGCACGAGGGCCGAGGTGACGATCAAGCCCACGATGGCCGCATACACGAGAGGCACCAAAGGGCCATCGGAATTGCTCATCTTGCGGGTCACTACCAGAGCGATGGCCCAGCTCGAGGCCGCCAACACCGGGAAAATCGCCGCCGGGTTAAAGGCCCCTGCCCCGGGTCGGATAACGATCAGCACGCCGATGAGCCCGACCACAACAGCCATCCAGCGCCTCCAGCCGACCACCTCGCCGAGGATTGGGATCGACAATGCCGTCACAATCATGGGTGATGCGAAGGAGATCGCGGTGGCTTCCGCCATTGGCAGGAATGTCAGCCCCGAGATGAAGAAGATGGACGACCCCAGTACACCCAGGGCGCGTAGGCACTGAAGGCTCGGCCTTCTGGAGCGCAGGGCGTGGCGCGATCCGGTAAAGACCACCATCCCAAGCATCAGGAAGGCAAACACGCAATAGCGCAGCCAAGCAACCTCGATTGCCGGCAAGGCAGAGGACATGAGTTTGGAGGCTGCATCGGAGCAGGAAAAGAAGGCCAATGCAGCCAGCATGAGGGCAATGCCGTGCAGTGGGCGGTCATGGCTGGTGAAGGATGGGTCCATGGAATTCGTCTTTTTGAGCCACGCTGGTTAGCACAGATCCGGTCGTTTCACGACGCGAGTCGAGATGCCCTCGGCCCAGCATTTTGCTACGCCCCCGCATCCCATGGGCCGCGGCCGCATCCGGCATATCGGGCGTCAGCCAGTCGCCACACCTGATTTATCCGGAACTTACCATGAGCCTCACCTCCCTCGCCCAACCCTGGGCCTCTCCGCCGTCGACGGGGTGGCGATTGCCCTGGTGGCAGTCGAGCATCCGGGTCGCCCCACCTCCCTCGCCTGGGCGATGGACCAGGATGCTCTGATGTTCACCCATATCGCCCCAGAGATCGCCCCAGAGGCGGCGTTTATGGAATTGGTAGGGTCATCGGGCTTACACGTAGGCATGTGATCATGCCGAGGTCGGAAGCTAGGGAGATGCTGCCGATGCCAATCGTCTATGGGTTTACAGCTCTCATTGGGGCCGCGGCCATGGCGCTCCTGACGATTCTCACAGGATCAGCGGCAATCCTGCCCGTTCTCGCCTCCGCGACCGTCGGGGCAACCATGGCGCCCTTAGGAGCGGCCATACTTGTGTTCCTCTCCGGTGATCGGGACGATCCGGGGCGTCGCTCCACCCTGGATGATGCCCCATAATTTGCAGAAGCGACATGTATGGCACTGCCGGTTTGAACGGATCACCCAATGTTCAGGAGGGATCGCTTAACGGATAATCCGGGGAAACCATGAGCCTGGATCGGGTGCTGTTATAGCCTCGATTTAGGACCATCACTCGGACGATCCGTTCTGCGACCTGCAGCTTCGATCTTGTTCTCGACCCTTCCTCGATTAGACCTCTCAAGCGGCATGCGCCCTCCGGTCCCTTGCACCACAGCGACCGCCTCTTTCTCAGGAACCCCCTCCGATCGTGGGACTACTTTCGATGAAACCTACCATTCAGCGGTATGCTGCTACCTATTTATAGCCTCCCGGGAGTGCAAACTTTCGATCAGGCTCGGCGTTAGGGGAATGCCCAAACATGAGGAGGGTCCCGTGGAACACGAAAAGTCTACGCCTGAGCAAACGCCGTCCAAGGACATTACCGACCGTCGCGACTTCCTCAAGAAGTGCGGCAAGTTCGCGGCGGTCACCCCCCCTGCGATCACCATGCTTCTGTCAACGTCGCTGACTTCCAAGGCCATCGCCAAATCCGGCGGTGGTGGTGGGGGATGGTGGCGTCACAAGCGCTGCTGAAGCCAGTACGCGCTCAATCCCATTGAATCTGAGAACGCTCTGCTCCGCCCGATCCCTGGAGGAGCGATAGTGTATAGGTCGCCTCATGGGCGGCGCTGGACCCTTGCGGAGCGGCGCCGCCCTAAGGTCAGGATGCGACCGCAGGATCGTATCCGCGGCATAATTTGAGACCCTTTCCTGAGGGTAAGAGACTGCCCCAAATGGCGGGCTGTTTTTCCGTAGTGGCTCAGAATTCCTAGGCCTTCGCCTCCCTCGCAGCCGCCCGCATTCATGAGGTATGGGGTCCGTGCCGCAAGGCAGCGCAATCACATCCGGCAATACCTATCACTCGGCGGTATGAAGCTACCTATTTTTAGTCTTCGGGGGCCACAAACTTTCGATTTATCCTCGGCGTTAGTGGAGAATAATTCTCCACGAGGAGGATCGTATGGAACACGAGAAAACTTCAACTGAGAAAACGCCGTCACAGGACACGGACCGTCGCGACTTCCTCAAGAAGTGCGGCAAGTTCGCGGCGGTCACCCCCCCTGCGATCACCATGCTTCTGTCGACGTCGTTGACCTCAAACGCCATTGCCAAGTCAGGTAAAGGTCCTCCGCGGACCAGAGGCAACAATGGCGTTGGGAATGGCCCCGATCCGCAACCGCCCGGCAATCCGCCTATCAATGACGGTCCTGGCACAGGTCCTGGCAATCCGGGCAACAGAGGCCGAGGCCACTAGGCTAATTACTGTCTTGCCCAAAGATTCATTGGAACAGGGCGTCCCCCTGGCCTTAGAGATGCGGTTTGCCCCAGCGGCCGACATCTCCTTTCGCACCATTGCCGGACACAACGTTCTCTTCAACGAGGCGGATCAGAAGCTTCTCGAGGTGAACGACACGGCCGCCTACATCTGGTGCGCCATCGCGGATGGTCTCGGGTACGAGACCATCCTCCACGAACTGGTGAGTCACGGTCTCGCGTCCGGGACGGCGAAGGGCTATCTGGACGCCACCTTCGAGCAGTGGACGAGCCTCGGCTTCGTGAAACCGGTATCGGAACCGGTATTCGGCACCCTCGTCGACAAGGCAGGGTTTCATCAGGATATCCAGGTAGCCGGGACATCCATCCGGATCCGCTATGCGACCAGCCTGGCCCCGACCGTGGCCCCGATCTTCGAGCATCTCGAAATTCGCGACGTGACGCCTGATACCGTCCTGGATGTCGTCGAACGGAACGGGCAGATCGACCTGTTCCGAAATGGTGACTGGCTCTTCTGCTGTTCCCATGAAGAGATTGCCACGACCCTGAAGGGCCACCTCATGGATGAGGTGCTGGAAGGCGCTGCCTACGAACTCGCGCTCCATGCCGCGACACTGGTCCGCAGCGAACGCGCACTGCTCGTTTGCGGCCATCCAGGCGCCGGAAAGACGACATTGACACTTGCACTGGTCGAAGCAGGCTTCGGCTTCGCCGGAGACGACCTGGCGCTTCTGAATTCCCAAGGCCTTGTCACCGGCGTTCCCTTCGCTCCAGCCGTAAAGGCAGGGGCGTGGAATCTGGTCGCCGCCTTTCGGCCTGACATTCGGGACATGAAGATTTTCCGCCGTCCCGACCGCAGGCGGGTCCGTTATCCCGCACCGCGCAGTCTGGTATCCGCTGCGGCCTATCCGGTCGATTGGCTCGTGCTGCTCGACCGCCATCCCGATGCAGAGGCAGCTTTGACGCCGGTCGATCCTGTCAGCGCGATCCGCTGGATGCTGAAGGAATCATATGCGCAGAGCCGCAAGCTCTCGACAGCAGGATTCAAGGCGGTCAGCGATGCCATCGAGCGCGCGAGCTATTACCGCCTGACCTATTCTCGCCTGGAGGATGCCGTGGAACTGCTGGATAGGATCTGCCGATGAGGGAAGCAAGCAGAGACTGGGAGGCTCTCGCTGCCTGCCTTCGTGCCGAACCACCAGCCAGTCCGAACTGGGGCGAGATCTTCGAGGCGGCAAATCGGACCCTGCTCACTCCGGCGTTGTTCGACGCGCTCTCTCGGGCCTCCCAACTCGACCTCCTCCCGGAGGAAGCACGCGACTATCTGGAATTCATTCACAGCAAAAACCTGGAGCGCAACATTCGCCTGCGCGCCCAATTGATCGAGGCGGTCGGGCAACTCAACAGCGTTGGAATCGAACCCACCCTGCTGAAAGGAGCCGTTCGACTGTTCTGCGACTCCGACGACCGCCTTGGCAGCCGCATCACCAAGGACCTCGACCTTAACGTTGAAGAGTATGAAGCAGAGGCCGCGATCAGATGCCTTACCAGCATAGGGTACCAGGATCTCGCGGACACACGCGGAATGTGGCGGCCGCAGGATGTGGGATCTCTGGAGCTGCATCATCGGCCCAGTATTAGGAGTGCCGCCTATCTCCGGCGTGAGCATGAGCAACCGCCGGCCCTCGTTGAACGTGCTGGCGCCCGCGTCAGAATTCCGGCACCGACATCACGGGCGTTGCACTGGATCGTGCACGACCTCATCAAAGAGGGCGATTACTGGCGCGGGCGCATCGACCTCAGGCACCTCTACGATCTCGCCGAACTCGCAAGAAGCGAGGAAAGAGTCGATTGGCACTACCTGCGGGATATCATGCCGGACCAGCTTGGGCGGAACGTCCTCGAAACTCAGTTGCTGGCCCTGCATCGACTTTTCGGGAGCGACATCCCTGCCGACCTGCGCAGCCGGACAATCGTTCGCTTTCATCATTGGAGACGGATGTTCACGGCCAGGCACCCACTGGTCGGAGCTCCGCTTCAGATAGCCGGTACGGTGGCGTGGAGCACGAGAGGCACGAGAAGCACCGGGAGAAGGGCGATCAAAGTTCTGCGTGAGCATGGCGTCGTTGATTTCACGCGCCGGGTTCACCGGACGTTGACTGGCACTCGGGTAAGCACAAAGCTGTAGGCATCCCTTTTCCGTTCGCGCATATGCGCCGCCTCGCCATCTGGCTCGGGCGACGGGCTTTCGCGTCCAAACGGTTTCCTGCCCGGAAACTCTCAATGTCTTCTCATAAGACATATGTCGCCTATGGGTGTCGGCCCGAGCCCGTCCGGGAAATCATACGAAGCTCGACCAACTGCCCATTGCGGAATACGTTCGCAGAACCATACTATCAAAACGGCATACCTCGTAAGCGTAGCATTGGTTTCCTAGATCCTTTGATAACCTTCCGGTCGTTTGGCCCAATCTGAGGGAGGATCGCCTTGTCGCCTGTCCGCACGATCATGCTGATGTTCGCATTCGCTGGACTGTTTCCAGCCGCGGCCGATGCCCAGTCGGGCCTGCTGACACGGGCCACTGACCTGCCTCCGATTGAGTTGTCCGCTGGCAAGCCGCTCGCCCAAGCGCCCTACGAGATCGAGGCTGGCAAGTACTACCGGCTGAAGATCCGCTCCGACGGAACCCAGGAACTCGCCGTCGCAGGGCCGGAATTCTTTCGCAATGTCTGGATCAACGAGATCGTCATCAATGACATCGAGGTGCGGCCACTGGGGGTGGACAGCATCGAGTTCGATTCCGAGGGTGAGGCGACCATCTCGTTCGTGCCCATCAGACCGGGGCGCTTCGAGTTGCGCATCCCGGGCACGAAAGCCGACTCGCAGCGCGCCGAATTCGTCGTAAAGGGCTGAAATCCCGGCGAACCGCCGCATAGTCGCTCACGAAAACCTGACACGTGCTTGCGTTGCGCAGCCTAGCCTTTGTGCAATACTCATCGTGTCCGACCGAAGTGCTGATGGTGCAGCGGGACTATGTTCTTGGCCTGACCCTGCCCTTCGGCCTCCAATTTGACGGGACATTCCCATGGCACCACTCCGCGCGGAGCCGTCAGGGCAGGCTTATCTTTTGTCGATGCTGGGCGCATTGCTGTTCCTGCTTGCGCTCCTGTGGCCCGCCCATGCGCAGACGCCGCAACCCGTCGACGTCCACATTGCCCTGATCACCCGTCAGCCGCCGCCGCCTGCGTCCTACGAGTTCGATCCCGTGCCGGAGGACGAGGGGCTGGCGGGGGCCCGCATGGCGGTGCGTGACAACAACACCACCGGGCAGTTCACGGGACACCGTTACTTCCTCGAAGAAGAGGCTCTCGAGGAAGGGCAGGATGCGGTCGCGGCAGCGCGTTCCCTCGTCGGGCGGGGCATCGGTTTCCTGGTCATCAATCTCCCGGCCGACGAGCTGCTCGCCATTTCAGATGCCCTCAAGGGCGAGAACGTGGTGCTCTTCAACGTCCGGGCTCCCGACGATCGGCTGAGAGGCGCCGACTGCCGAGCCAACGTCTTCCACACCGCCCCGAGCCGCGCGATGCTGGCCGATGCGCTCGCCCAGTTCCTCTCTTTCAGGCAGTGGCGCCGCCTCTTCCTGATGACCGGTCCCCAGCCGGGGGACAGGCTCTACGCCGACGCCATCAGGAGGGCCGCCCGCAAGTTCGGGCTCGTAATCGCAGCGGACAAGCCGTGGGAATTCGGCCCACTCGCCCGCGCGAAGGCCGATAGCCCCACGGTTGCCGAGGCGCTGGTCTTCACGCGGGATGCCGATTACGACGTGGCCATCGTGGCTGACGAGGCCGGGGATTTCGGCGACTACGTCCCGTTCAGAACCGCCCACGCGCGGCCAGTCGCCGGCACCCAGGGGCTCATCGCCACGACGTGGCACCCGACCTTCGAGGTGTGGGCGGCGGCCCAGGCCCAGAACCGCTTTCTTCGCATGGCCAATCGCCTGATGCGGCCGCTCGACTACCAAGCCTGGATGGCCATGCGGGCGGTCGGCGAGGCCATCACCCAGATCAAGGCGACAGATCCGGCCGAGGTGCGGCGGTTCATGGTGGGGCCGAATTTCGGCCTCCCCGCCTATAAGGGGGTTCCCCTGAGCTTCCGGCCTTGGGATCAGCAGCTCCGCCAGCCCCTTCTCATCGTGCAGCCCCGTTTCATGGTCTCGGTCGCACCGGAACCGGGCTTCCTGCACCAGCGCACACCGCTCGATACCCTCGGGTTCGACCAACCCGAAACCGAGTGCAGACTTCAATGAGAAGCACGGGAGGATCGTTATGGCGTGGAACAGGGTTGGCCACAGGGCGGCGCTTCACCTGATCGGGACCGCATTGCTGGGTATCGCGGGCGAGGCGGGCGCCTATCCGATCTATGTCTCGAACGAGAAGGACAGCACCATCTCGGTGATCGACTCGAATGATCTCGCTGTGGTGGCGACCTGGAAGGTCGGCCGCCGCCCAAGGGGCATCACCCTGAGCCTCGACGGCAAATGGCTCTATGTCTGCGCGAGTGACGATAACCGGATCGATGTCGTGGATACGGCCACCGGCAAGGTGGAGCGGAGTCTCAAGTCCGGTCCGGATCCGGAACTCTTCATCCTGCACCCGAAGGGCAATCCGCTCTATATCGCGAACGAGAACGACAACATGGTCACCGTGCTCGATGTGGAGAAGAACCTGGTGCTGGCCGAGGTGCCGGTTGGGGTCGAGCCGGAAGGCATGGGGATCAGCCCCGACGGCGCGACCCTGGTGAACACGTCCGAAACGACCAACATGGCGCATTTCATCGACACGACGACCCACAAAATCGTCGGCAACGTGCTGGTCGACGCACGGCCTCGCTATGCCGAGTTCTCGGCCGATGGAAAGGTGCTGTGGGTCTCGTCCGAGGTCGGAGGGACCGTGAGCGTGATCGATCCGGCCAGTCGTCAGGTCATCAAGAAGATCGAGTTCAAGATTCCCGGCCTGACACCGGAGGCGATCCAGCCGGTCGGAGTGCGCCTGACCAAGGATGGGAAGAAGGCGTTTATAGCTCTCGGCCCCGCGAACCGGGTAGCGGTGGTGAATGCCGAGACTTTCGAGGTCGAGAAATATCTCCTTGTCGGCCAACGCGTCTGGCAGCTTGCCTTCACGCCGGACGAGAAGCATCTGATCTCGACCAACGGGGTTTCCAACGATATCTCGGTCATCGACGTGCAGTCCGAGAAGGTGCTGAAGAGCGTCAGGGTCGGTGCCATGCCGTGGGGCGTGGTGGTGGGACCGAACTGAACATCCGGGTCGTCATGAGCCGCTTCCATACACAACCCGTTCGACGCCGTGAAACACCGTCAGCGAGTCACGACGAGCGATGCCGATGAGCGTGATATCGTGGAGACGGGCGCGCTCGACGCCAAGAGCGGTCGGTGCCGAGATCGCCACGAGGGTCCTGGCGCCGAACGCGGCAGCTTTCTCCACCATCTCGAATGAGCACCGGCTCGTCACCAGGACGAAACCGCTGCCCGGCCCCATCCCGGCCCGGCAGACCGCGCCGATGAGCTTGTCCAGTGCATTGTGCCGGCCGACATCCTCGCGAACGCACCGGATCGTTCCGTCGAGATCGGCCCAAGCCGCCCCGTGCACGGCACGGGTGACTTCGTTGAGAACCTGTTCATGGTCGAGGCGGAGAAGAGCCGATTGGATGGCCGACAAGGCGATGAGCGGCGCTTTCCCCTCTGGAGTGCGGGCCTGCGGAAGAGCCTTCAGGTCATCGATCCCACACACTCCGCACCCCGTCCGCCCCGCCAGGGCGCGTTTGCGGGCGAGATGCTCGTGCAGCCTGTTCGGCTTCAGCTCGATCGCGAGCCGAAGTCCGTTCTCCGCGGGTTCGACGAGAATCCCGCGGATGTCCCCAGGCTCCTGTATGACGCCCTCGGTCAAGCTGAAGCCCACGGCGAAGTCTTCCAGATCGGAAGGGGTCGTCATCATGACCGCGAACGGTACTCCGCCATAGACCAGATTGACCGGAACCTCCGATGGAATCGTTCTTGCTCCTTGAGCCGCTTCAGCTCCCTCGAAGGAGATCACGGTCGCAGGCGCCTGGATCGCGGGGGGATGGCGCAATTCGTCATAGGGAGTGTGTGGAAGGCACTCGCGCCGATCGCCATATGCCTGCTTTCCCTTGAGGCGCGGCGTGACGGCAAGGTCCTCGGACCTGGTGTGATCATCCGGCATGACGAACTCCTTCCTGGCCGAACCGCTCAAGCACCTTCATGGAAATGCACCTTGCAGTTCCTGCATTAGGGACATGCCGGACATGGGAATGCAAGGTCCTCACCTCGACAGGCCGATGGCGAGATGCCGTCGCTGGGACCCTTTCAGAATTTGCATAATCGGGGAAGGTCTGGGACCATGAGCCGAAAAGCGGAGGATCCCCATGAACATTCAGAATGTTCGGCTCAGCCACTTGTCTCACGGCGGCGGCTGCGGCTGCAAACTGGCGCCGGCCGTCCTCCAGCAGCTTCTTTCCGAGCAGCCGACCGCCGGGCCATTCGCACAACTCCTCGTCGGCACCGAAACGGCGGATGATGCGGCCGTCTGGCAGCTGAACGACGAGACCTGCATCATCGCGACGACCGACTTTTTCATGCCGATGGTCGACGATCCGTTCGATTTTGGGCGCATCGCGGCGACCAATGCGATTTCCGACGTTTATGCCATGGGCGGACGTCCGATCATGGCGCTTGCGATCCTCGGCATGCCGTTGGGTAAGATCGCACCCGCGACCGTCCGCGAGATCCTCAGGGGCGGTGCCGCGATCTGTGCCGAGGCAGGCATCCCGGTGGCAGGTGGCCATTCCATCGACTGCCCCGAGCCGGTCTATGGGCTCGCCGTGATCGGGACTGCGAAGCCCAGCGAGGTTCGCCGCAACACTGGCGCAGGAGCGGGAGATACGCTGATCCTGACCAAGGCCCTTGGCGTCGGCATCTATTCGGCCGCGTTCAAGAAGGATGCTCTCTCCGCCGAGGCCTACGAGGAAATGATCGGGTCTGTCACCCTCCTGAACAGGATAGGCGCCGACCTCGCGGCGGATCCCGATGTCCACGCCATTACCGACGTGACGGGCTTCGGCATACTCGGCCACGGCCTCGAAATGGCGCGCGGGTCGGACCTGACCCTCACCTTTGAGCGTGCCCGCCTGCCCCTCTTCCGGGAGGCCGTGTCTCTTGCCCGGAGCGGCTATGTGACGGGTGCTTCGACCCGGAACTGGGACAGCTATGGAGACCACGTCCTTCTGCCCGAAGAGGTCGAACTCTGGCAGAGGCAGCTGCTGACGGATCCCCAGACCTCGGGCGGGCTGCTTGTGGCCTGCGCGGCGGATCGTGCCGAGCACATTCTCGGGCGCATCGTTGAGGCAGGATATCGGTCCGCCCGAATCGTCGGCCATGCGGAGGCCGGCCCCGCGCAGGTCCGGGTGATCTGAGGGGCTTCGGAACCCGCCGCACCCGACGACGTTGCTCCGAGAGCTTAGCCTGGAGGAGCCGGACGTCATGCGTGTTCCCATGATCCTAGCCGTCGCAGCCATCGGCCTGTCGCCCCCCTGCTGGGCGCAGACACCAGCACAGGGCCCCTGCCCTCAGGAGCCCGCGACCACCGCCGCTACGACGCCCGATCCGAACAGTCAGGCCTCCGGCACCTCGCCGGGAACGGCGGGCTCATCCGGCTGGACGGGAGGGCTCGGGGGCTCCTTTATCGGCACCGCTCCGAAGGGGCCGACGCCCGAGTCGCCATCCGATCACTCCCAAACCGCTAGCGGAATTGACCCGATGAAGAGCGCGGCGGCCGGTTCGTCCAACGGCTGCTCCCCCTCTCGCTGACGGCGGCGCTTGCTCAGGCAGGCTCAGCCCTGCCTCTGCGGCACTCGAGAGGGGGGAGATGGCGGAAGAGAGTGGGAGTCGAACCCACCTAGGACCGGCTCGCGGCCCCACCCGGATTTGAAGTCCGGACGCCCCACCAGGGACGATTCTCCTCCATGATCCTGCTCCAGGGGCTGGGTCACGCTGAAAAGATCCAACCGATGCGGATTGATGCGACGAAGATCGCCGCGGCGCAAGGTGACGCCATGGCGGTCTAAGAACTCCAGGATCTGGATCGCGACCTTTCGCCCATTCTGCACCTGATCACGGAACTGCGCGGCCGTGAACTGCCTATCGGGCGCATGCTCCCCCAAATTTCGGATGATGCGGACCATCTCCACGACGGTGTCACGCAGGAAGAAATGATCGTGTGCCACCTCATCGACTTGCCCGAGGCGGCTGAGCAGCTTGCATAGATGGCGGATCTCCTCCTCATCCGCGTCGAGGATGCCAGCAATATCGCGCACTCGTGGAGGACGAAATCGTTCCTCTCCACCCAGAAGGGGCCGGATCGCCCGCCATAGATGCTCCTCCTGCGCATCGAGGCGCACCTCATGCCCTGGAAGCCGAACCCAGGCCCCATCGACCTTGACCCGACCCCTAGCCACAAGAGATTGCAATGCGGCCCGAAAGCCGGGTGTCGGCAGCCGTGGCTCACATTGGAGACGAAGGCGCTCCAAACCTATGCCTTGAAGATCGGGATTCTCCCTGTGAAACGAATCGAGGATGCCGATCATGCCAGCCTCGAAGGCCTGCCAACGCTCCTCAGTCAGGGCTAGAAGCGCGCGTCCGGCGGAGAGGCGTACAAGGCGAAGGCCGGCAGCAATGTCGATCGCGGCCTCAAGAGGCATGGCCCTGTCCCGGGCGAAGGACGACAGGTCGAAATGATAAGGGCGGATCGCCGCGAGACGTCTCATGACATCGGCCGGGTCGGCCTGCTCCAGTGCCCCAATCTGGGCACGGCGCTCGTCCCCGCGCCGATTGCGTGCCGGCGCCCGCAGATCGATGAAAAAGCCGCCGCCGATGGTTCGCTGCGCAGAGGTGTCCCGCAAGACGAAACGATCGTGGGCCGCAGCGGCGATGGGCCGGTCCAGGACCAACTGGACCACCCTCCTCTCTCCGGGCCGAATGGGATCGTCCTCCAGCAGAACAATCCTCGCCCCGACCTCTGCGGCGGCGTGATGCAGGCGAGCCGGAAACCATTGGCCGACCGGTTTCTTCTCGCTTGGGAGAATGCGCAGGCTCGCGTCGACCCGGTCGGTCGGGGCGTGAAGCACGGGAGCCAAGACCATGTCGCCTCGGATCACGCTGTCCTTGGACACCCCTTCGCCCGCCAGATTGAGGGCACATCGCTGCCCGGCGACACCGCGCTCGGCCGCACGATTCTGGGCGTGGATCGAACGCACCCTGGCCGAACGCCCCAACGGACTGACCACGACCTGGTCGCCAACGGAAACGGAACCGGACAGAACGGTCCCCGTCACCACGGTGCCGGCGCCGGGAAGCACGAAACTCCGATCGACCGACAATCGGAACAGACCTGAGGCGTGCCGCTTCCTCTGGGAAGCGGCAGCACCTTGCAGATGCAGCCTGAGAGCTTCGATCCCTTCACCCGTGACGGACGAGACAGGAATGATCGGGCACTCCGCCAATGTCGTTCCTGCCAAGGCATTGCGGATCTGCGCGGATGCCGCCGCGCGGCGTTCCTCGTCCGCGAGATCGGCCTTGCTGAGCACGACGGCTCCTTGATCGATCCCGAGGATATCGATGATCGCCAGATGTTCGAGGGTCTGCGGCTTCACCACGTCGTCGGCCGCGACCACAAGCATGACGAAGTCTACGCCGCTCGCGCCGGCGACCATCGTGTGGACGAACCGCTCGTGACCCGGCACATCCACGAAGCCGATCACGTCGCCATTCCCCTGCGGCCAGTACGCGAAGCCGAGATCGATGGTGATGCCGCGCGCCTTCTCCTCCTTGAGGCGGTCCGTGTCGATGCCAGTCAGTGCCTTGACCAGGGCCGTCTTGCCATGGTCGATGTGACCGGCCGTGCCGACGATCATCGATCGCCTCCTGACCGCAGGGACGAAAGGTTCAGCCGGAACAGGGCTTCGTCATCCAGGCACCTGAGGTCGAAGACGAGCGCACCCTCTGCCACGCGGCCGATCACGGGGTGCGACAGATCCCGGAACGCGGCGCTCAACGCCTCGACCGCGCGTCCTCTCCCTATCGGCCTCAAGGAAAGTCCGAAGCTCGGGATCGTATCGAGCGGAAGCGCCCCCGAGCCGATCTGGCTGAGGCATGGCACGATCTCGACTGTGGCATCCTCCAGAGCCTCCGCCATGCTCGGCAGGAGACGTTCCGCCTTCTGGCGTATCTCTTCCGCGGATCGCGACAGGAAACGCATGGTGGGAAGCCGCTCCGCGAGCCGGTCAGGATCGCGATAGAGCTTCAAGGTCGCCTCGCAGGCGGCGAGCCGGACCTTGTCCACGCGCAGGGCGCGTTTCATGGGATTGCGGTTGATGGCGGCGATCAGGTCCTTGCGTCCGACGATGAAGCCCGCTTGCGGTCCGCCAAGGAGCTTGTCCCCGGAAAAGGTAACGATATCAGCCCCTTCGTCCACTGCTTCGCGGACGGTTGGCTCCTTCCTCAACCCGAACCGGGAGAGATCGATGAGCGTTCCCGACCCGAGATCATTGACCAGAGGCACGTTGTGCCGATGGGCGATTGCCGCGAGGTCACGGGCACTCACCTCCGCCGTGAAGCCTTCGATCCGATAGTTCGAGGTGTGAACCTTCAGGATCAACCCCGTGTCCGGAAGCAACGCATTGGCATAGTCGCGGGCATGGGTACGGTTCGTGGTGCCGATCTCCCGCAGGTGCGCTCCTGCCCTGGCCATGATCTCGGGCATGCGGAAAGCGCCGCCGATCTCGATCAGCTCGCCTCGGGAGACAATGGCCTCCTTACCTTGCGAAAGGGTGTTCAGGACGAGGAGCACTGCGGCTGCATTGTTGTTGACGAGGGTCGCATCCTCCGCTCCCGTCAGCTCGCAGATCAGGTCTCGAACGTGATCGTCGCGTTCCCCCCGTTTCCCGCTCGCCAGATCGAACTCCAGGGACACGGCCTGACGCATGGCGGCCGTCGCGGCCTGGATGGCCTGCTCCGCGAGGATCGCACGTCCTAGATTGGTGTGCAGAATCGTGCCTGTCAGATTGAACAGCGGTCTCAGCCGCTTACTTGCGCGGGCGAGCACGCGGGACAGCACGGAGGCGACGATGATCGGTTCATCGGGAGCAGCCCCGGACCTCGCCTCCTCGCGCACAGCCGCAAGGGTCTCGCGAACGCCCTGCGTGACCTCGGCCCGGCCATGCTCCTCCGCGAGGACCGCGATGTCAGGGTGGCGCAGCAATCGATCCACGGACGGAAGATTGCGAAGGGAGGACAGGGCCGCTTCGGCCATGTTCAAACCCCAAGCAGAAACGGATTGAAGCCGCCCCGGCGATACTCCCCGTCCCGAAGGAGTAGATCGAGCCCGAGGCTGGCGATGTCGTCCGCGACCGGATCGAGCGCCGGATCCTTCTGCTGATAGAGGATTTTGACATAGCCTCGGCAGTTGTCGCAGCACTCCGCCTTGATCGTTCCGCGACCACCCTCGATCTCCTGGTAGCCGACACCCTTTCCCGAACCGCACAGCACGCATTTCACGCGCACCACATTCCAGAGGGTGCCGCAGAGCCAGCAGGAGCAGTAACGCGTCCCTTCGGCCTCCATCCATCCGACAACGACCGACGACGTCGGCGGCCCACCGCAACAAGGGCAGGCGCCATCGCTGATCCGGGTCAGCTTGCTCTTGTCGAGCCTCGCTGCCAGCCTGGCAAAATGGACCTGCAATCCGGCCGCCACGTAAGCATGTTCAGCGATGGCGTCCGCCGGGACCGCTTCGGAGAGGACGCCTTGGATCATGGAAAGCATCTGCTCGGCGGAGGCGGCCCGCGCACGCTCCAGCGCCGCCTGCGCTTCTGATGGTTTGTCCAGGGGTGCTACCGCTTCGAACAGGCGGTCCAAGGTTTCGCTCAACGGGGCATCCAGCGCGACCCGGCTCCGGTCGAGAGGCGGCATGCCGAATTCCCTGGCCCGGTCGAGCGCGTCCTCGGGCGGAAGATCGGGCTCCGGCAGTTCGTCCTGAACGCTGTCCTGGGCCGCCGCAATGCCTGCGATGAAGCGCAGATAGGGAGCAAGCTCGCTCGTCTGCGCCAGGAAATCGAGCCGCTCGCGGCGCGCCGTGAAAAGCCTGCGAGGATCCGGCAGACGAACGAAGGGAGGGGCTGGCACGCGGCCGATGGAAGCGGGATTGGGCTCGACGGAACTTTGATGTGTCATGCAACCTCACGAACCACACGGGCCACGTGTCGGGACCTCTACTCGGCAGGTGTCGCCGGCTTCTTGAACTTATGGTGCTCCACCAGTTCCTTCAACCAACGGCGATGGTGCCGCCAAGCCCACCCACCGGTCACGGAACCGCGCGTCATCGCGCGCAGCGTGCCCCGCGCCCAGATTACCGCGTAGACATGGACGATCCAGATGCAGATGAGCGCTACCGCTGCCAGGGAGTGCAGTAGGACTGCGACGCGCTTCTGCGGAATGGTGGTCCAGTCGTAGAAGTACTGATCCCAGATCACGAGTCCCGTGACGATCAGGGCGATGATCAGGAGCGACATGCACCAGAAATTGAACTTCTGGATTGGATTGTAGCGCCCGGCTTCGGGCAGCTTTTCCTCGTTTCCAGCGATGAGGTCGTTGGCGTGAGCGAGCCATTCCTTGTCCGACTTCTCGGGTAGATTGGCCCGCCAGAAACGGATGAAAAGCCCGGCGAAGCTGAAGAACAGGAGAACGCCGATCCAGGGATGGAAGGCGCGCGCCTCCTGTCCGCCACCGAACAGGCCCGTGAGGAAGAACAGGGACGGATGGAAGAAGGCAAGCCCGGACAAGGCGAGAAGAATGAGCGATCCGGCGGTGATCCAGTGATTGATACGCGCACCCAGGTTGTACCGGCCGACCACGACCGGCTTGCCGAGACGGATCGTATCTTCCTTCTCGATGCTCGTCGTTGCCATCAGGCCTTCTCCTTCACGAGATCTTCGGCCTTCTCCTCATCCTCCCGCGTGACGCGATTGGGGCCGGCGAGGACCGAATGGAGCACACCTGCCGCTGCCGCGAGCCCCATGGCCGCGAAGCCCACATACTTCGCCATGCCCTTCCAGGCATTCACGACAGGGCTGACCTTCGGATCCTTCGGCAGGCCCGAATAGATCTCCGGCTGGTCGTTGTGATGCAGAACGTACATGACATGCGTGCCACCGACTCCAGGCGGATCATAGAGGCCGGCTTTCTCGAAACCGCGCGACTTGAGATCCTCGATCCGGCTGTCGGCCAGCTTCTTCATGTCGTCTTTGGTGCCGAACGTGATGGCGTGAGTCGGGCAGGCCTTGGCGCAGGCCGGCCCCTGCCCCACGGCGACGCGATCCGAGCAGAGGGTGCACTTGTAGGCCGTGTGATCGACCTTCGAGATCCGCGGGATGTTGAACGGGCAGCCCTTGATGCAATACCCGCAGCCGATGCAGTTCTCGTGGATGAAGTCCACGATGCCGTTGGAATATTGCACGATCGCTCCGGGCGCCGGACAGGCCTTCAGGCAGCCCGGATCCTCGCAATGCATGCAGCCGTCCTTGCGGATCAGCCACTCGAGATTGCCCGTCTGCGGGTTCTCCCATTCGGAGAACCGCATCAGGGTGAACATATCGGGTGTCAGGTCATGGGGGTTCTCGTAGATGCCCGTGTTGGTCTCGAGCGCGGGATTGGTATCGTTCCACTCCACGCAGGCAGACTGGCACGCCTTGCAGCCAATGCACTTCGACACGTCGATGAGTTTCGCCACCGGCTCCAGCTGCCTTGCAGGCGGCGGAACCGTCGAGGCGGAGCGGCGAACGAGATCCCGCTCCGTCAAATTCGCGTTGGCGGCGGTGGCGGCAACCGGAGGATTGCTGGTAGCGGTATGGGGACTCGGTTCCATTCCACTTCTCCTCAGACCGCCGCCGGAGCCGTCGTGGGCTCGATATTGACCAGGAACGCCTTGTATTCAGGTGTCTCGATATTGGCGTCGCCCACGAAAGGTGTGAGGGAGTTCGGGCCCCACCCCTTGCGCGCCTTGCCCGTGAAGCCCCAGTGAAGCGGAATTCCGACCACATGGACGGGCTTGCCGTCGCAGACGAGGGGCTTGATGCGCTTCGTGACAACAGCCTTGGCCTTTACCTCGCCACGTTTGGACCAGACCCGCACCCATGAGCCGTGCGCGATGCCCTTTTCCGCGGCGAGCTGCTCGGAGATCTCCACGAAAAATTCCGGCTGGAGCGTCGCGTTCACCCGATTGTGCTTCGTCCAGTAGTGGAAATGCTCGGTGAGACGGTAGGAGGTCGCCGCATAGGGGAACTCCTCCGAAGTGGCGAACTGCGCCACGTCGCTCTGGAAGACCCGCGCCACGGGATTGCCACGGATCTTCGGAGCCACGACGTTGGCGATCGGCGCCTCGAACGGTTCGTAGTGCACCGGGAAAGGCCCTTCCCGCATGAGCCCGCGGGCAAAGAGGCGCGATACGCCCTCCGGGTTCATGATGAACGGTCCCACCTCCCCGGGTTTGGCCGTGGGAGCGATGTCAGGCACGTCGTAACCCGACCATTTCGTCCCGTCCCAGGCGATCAGCTTGCGGGAGGGATCCCATGGGTTACCCTGCAGGTCCGCTGAGGCGCGGTTGTACAGAATGCGCCGGTTGAGCGGCCAGGAGAACGCCCAGTTGGAATAGGCGCCGGTATCATCCGGATCGGTATTGTCCCGGCGCGCCATGTTATTGCCGGCCTCGTTGAAGCAGCCGGAATAGATCCAACAGCCGCAGGCCGTCGTGCCGTCGTCACGCAGGGCCGAGAAGTTGACGACCTGCTTGCCTTTCTCCAGGACCACCTTCGCCGGGTCGCTCTGATCATAGACGGTCTCGACCACGTAGCCATTGAGTTCCTTGGCGAGTTCTTCAGGCGAGGGCTCGTCCGGATCCTGATAGTTCCAGGTGAGTTTCAGGATCGGATCAGGGAAGGCTCCACCCTCCTTCTCGTAGAGCGCGCGCAGGCGACGATGGATCTGCGCCATGATCCACGTATCGTGCTTCGCCTCGCCGGGAGGGCTGCCGCCCGCCCAGTGCCATTGCAGCCAGCGGCCCGAATTGACGAGCGCGCCCTCGTCTTCCGCGAAGCAGGTCGACGGAAGCTGGATCACCTCGGTCTGAATCGAGGCGGGAACCACATCGTTGTACTCGCCATGGTTCTCCCAGAACCGTGAGGTCTCCGTCTCCAGAGGATCCATGGTCACGAGCCATTTCAGCCGCGAAAGGGACTCGACGATCTTCTGACGGTTCGGGAAGGCGAGCAGTGGGTTGAACCCCTGGCAGAAATAGCCCGTCACCTTGCCCTGGTGCATCATCTCGAAGTAGCGCAGCACGTCGTAGGCCGGCACATCGAGCTTCGGCAGGTATTGATAGGCGAAGTCGTTTTCCGGCATCGCCGCATCGCCCCACATCACCTTCTGGAAGCTGACGAAGAACTTCTTGTAATTCTGCCAATAGCTCGTCTGGTTCGGCCGCAGCGGCTTGAACGTACGGCTCGACATATAGGTGGTAAAATCGACCTCCCGTTCCACCGGAATGTTCAGGTATCCCGGGATGAGGTTCGACATCAGGCCGATGTCGGTAAGGCCTTGGATGTTCGAATGCCCGCGCAGGGCATTCATGCCGCCGCCCCGCACGCCGATGTTGCCGAGGAGGAGCTGCAGCATCGCCATGGACCGGATGTTCTGCGATCCCTTGGAATGCTGCGTCCACCCGAGCGCATACATCGACGTCATGGTCTTCGTGGGCGACGAGCATTCCGAGATCATCTCCGCAACCTTCAGGAACTTGTCCTTCGGCGTGCCGCAGATGCGCTCGACCATTTCCGGCGTGTATGTCGCAACATGAGCCTTGAGCAGGTTCCAGACGCAGCGAGGGTTCTGCAGCGTCTCGTCCACGACCGCAAAGCCGTCTGACCCGATCTCGTACTCCCAACTCGAACGATCGTAGTCGCGTTTACTCTCGTCATAGCCCGTGAACAGGCCGTCGTTATAGGCAAAGCCCTCTTTCACGACGTAGCCGGCGTTGGTAAAGGCCTTCACGTACTCCCACTGAATCTTGTCGTTCTGGATGCAATAATTGATCACGCCGAGCAGGAACGCGATGTCGGTTCCTTGCCGGATGGGTGCATAGAAGTCAGCAACCGACGCCGAGCGCGTGAAGCGCGGATCGACGACGATCAGCTTCGCGCCGCGATTGGCCTTTGCCTCCGTCACCCATTTGAAACCGCACGGGTGCGCTTCAGCGGCATTGCCGCCCATGATGACGACGAGATCCGTATTCCGGATATCCGTCCAAGAGTTGGTCATCGCGCCACGGCCGAAAGTTGGGCCCAGACTGGACACCGTGGGGCCGTGTCAAACGCGCGCCTGATTATCGAATGCGACGATTCCTGTGCTGCGGACGACCTTGTAGGTCAGCCAGGCGGTTTCGTTCGTGGTCGCCGACGCTGCCAGGAAGCCCACCGTCGTCCAACGGTTGACCGGAACGCCGGCCTGGTTCGCGGCAATGAAGTTCGCGTCGCGATCGTCCTTCATCAGCCGGGCGATACGGTCCAGCGCCTGATCCCATGAAACCCGTTCGAACTTGTCCGACCCGGGCTTGCGGATCATCGGGTACTTCAGGCGGGTTTCGGCCTTCACGAAGTCCTTGAGCGCCGCGCCCTTCGGGCAAAGGGTCCCGCGGTTCGTCGGATGGTCCGCGTCACCCTCGATATGAATGATCTCGGCCGTCTCACCCTTCCGAAGGTCGCCCTTCGAATACATGATGATGCCACAAGCGACCGAACAATACGGGCAGGTGTTACGCGTTTCCATCGTGTTGGTCAGCTTGAAAGGCCTGACGGCTGCGGCCTGAGCCGCCTCAAGCTCCGAGAACCCGAAGGCTCCCAACGTGGTCCCGGCGACACCCACGCCAGCGGCTTTGAGGAAGCCGCGTCGTGAGAGTTCCATATTCACGGAGGCCCTCCCTATATTTTTGCACTGCAGCAACGTCTCTAGGTAAGTAGAGTAGTTTCGAACATTTCTAGTGTCAAACCTTGACAGGTCCCAGCACTGCCTTCTCGCGTATACTTGATGGTTGCGACCTCCGGCTTGACGCGAAAGGAATTCCGTCCACAATTTCTCTCGTGTCCGTCACAGCTGCTCCCGCGTCGCGGGGCCATGCCACACGCTTCGGCCGCCTGCCTGTTGAGGTTTGGTCCATTCGCATGATTGCGGCTGCGCACGCCTGCATCACTCCCCTCCGATTCTGCGAAAACCTTTCGCCCTTTCGAACAGTCCCGGAGCCTTTCTCCAAGCTGGAGGTTTCATCATGATGACCCGTCGCGAATTACTGCTGGCTGGCGCCACCCTCTCGACCACGGTCGGATTTTCCAAAAGCGGTCTCGCGCTCCCGGCCCTTACAAATGGTTGGCGGCGCTTCGACGTTGTTACAACATTGGAGGTCGCTTCACCCGAAGGCCGCTCGCAGGCGTGGATCCCGCTTGCCGGCTTCTCCTCTGACGAGTGGGCGCGGGTGGAGGGCAATATTTGGGAGACGAATGCCGCATCCGTACAGGTGGTGGAGGATCCTACCTATGGCGCAAGGATGCTGCACCTTATCTGGAACGAAGGGACGACCTCTCCTGCCGTTTCCGTCACGAGCCGCTTCGCCACCCGCGATCGGCGGACTGACCTGTCTAAGAGCGGGAACCCCGCTCCGTTGAGCGACGAGGAGCGCAGGCTCTACCTGGCTCCGACGGCTTTGATACCCACAAATGGCGCGGTCAAGGAACTCTCGGACAGGATCACCGCCGGTGCCGACAGCGAGCTTGCGAAAGCGCATGCGATCTACGAATGGATGGTCGAGAATACCTTCCGCAGGGCGTCAACCCGAGGATGCGGCGAAGGCGATGTCGCGGCAATGTTGCAAGCCCAAGACTTCGGCGGGAAGTGCGCGGATCTGAATGGCCTCTTCGTCGCCCTCGTGCGGGCTGCGGGCCTGCCGGCGCGTGACATCTATGGCGTGCGGGTGGCCCCATCCAAGCTGGGATACAAGAGCCTCGGCGCCAATTCTCCCACCATCACGAAGGCGCAGCATTGTCGGGCAGAGGTCTTTCTATCCAGTCACGGCTGGGTGGCCATGGATCCCGCCGACGTGCGTAAGGTGATGCTGGAGGAGCGCCCCGAAGGCCTGCCGATCGATGCCCCTGAGGTCGCAACCGCCCGTCGGATGCTGTTCGGGTCGTGGGAGGGGAACTGGCTCCCCTACAACACGGCGCACGATCTCGCTCTCCCGGGAACAGGAGGCTCCACCATAGGCTTCCTGATGTATCCGCAGGTCGAAACAGCGGCTCGCCGTCTCGATTGCCTGCAACCGGAGACGGTGAGGTATTCTATTACCGCGACCGAGATCTTGGTATAGCACCGCCCGGTTACGAGAATATCGTCTCTGGCGAGGGACGATCAGGCTCGAGGCAGGCAAGGCACCAGGCCGCGATCTGGTTCGTGTCCGCTGGGAGCCCAGTGAACTCCGATCCGGCGAAGGAACGCCACTCCGAAAGGTGTTCCATGCCGACATTGATCACGAGAGGCAGCCCCGTCGCGATGGCCGCGGCAATCTCGTCCCGTAATCCCCGTCCGGCAACTTCCTGCCGGCCGAAGCGGTTGACGAACAGGATGTCGGGTTTCCCTTCGATGGCAGCCCGCAGCCATCCTCCGGCTTGAGCCAGGCTGGAAAAATCAAGGCGGCATCCGCGCGTGCCGCCTCCCCGCATTTCGAAGGCCTGGATCCTGTGTCCGGTTTCGATATCCTCCAGGAACAACGTCCCGCAGCGGCTGGCATCGCCGGGCTGCCCATCCTGGAGGAGGCCTCCCACGCGCACCCCCTTGGATCTCAGATCACCGACGACCTGACGCAGAACCGCATCTGGACGGCTTGCGCGATCGAAGACAACGACACCAATCAGGCTCTTGGTCAAAAGGGATCTCCAGCAACATAGAGATTCAAAGCAAGCACGGCGGAGAATGCAAAAAAGTGTGGCCGAGAACCCCCTGAATTGCACCAGTCACTTAGAACTCAACCATAGACGAGGTCGGATAGCGTGGATCATGACGCAAGCCAAACCCTAGACAGAGAAGGTCCGGGGTTGCCAATCGGGCTGCGGGTGGGCAATCTCAGCCCAACGAAGCGAGACAGCGGGTGTCTGCCGGAGGATTGCCTCCTCGGGCAGCAGGACAAGGGAAGCGGCCCAATCATGATCATGAATGCTGGAAATGCCGATGCAGACGAGGCCGCTTTGCGCGAGCGTCGGGCGGGGCTTCTCGACCGCCGGTCCTTTCTGTTCGGCTCCGCCGCCAGCCTCGGCGCGCTTGGGCTGGCCGGGTGCGCGACATCCGGCGGCATGAGCCTCGCCGAGGCGGCGAAGGTCTATGGCCCTGTGCCAGATGAGAAATTCCCGGTCCCGGCAATCGATGTCAGCAAGGTCGATCCGAAATATTATCGCCGGACAGTGCGCTACGAGACCAAAGAGGCGCCCGGAACGATCATCGTCGACCCAGGCAATTACTATGTCTACCGCATCGAGGACGACGGAAACGCCACCCGCTATGGCGCCAATGTGGGCCGCGACGGGTTCCGGTGGAGCGGGGACGCTTATGTCGGGCGCAAGGCCGAATGGGCCACCTGGACCCCGCCCAGGGAGATGATCAAGCGTCAGCCCGAGGCGGGCAAATGGGCCCATGGCATGCCGGGCGGCCTCGACAATCCTCTCGGTGCCCGCACGCTCTATCTCTACCAGAACGGCGCTTATACGCTCTACACGATCTATGCCAGCCTCGACGCTGAATCGATCGGCACAGGCATTACGAGCGGCTGCGTCGGCCTGCTCACGCAGGACATGATGCACCTGTACGCGCGAACCCCGGTCAAGACGAAGGTCGTCGTCCTGCCGGCATAGTATCGCGGGCTCCCGTCACCAAGGCGCTGCCCGCGGGCGGCGCCAGCAAATTGCAGCGGCAGGATTATTCGGCTGCCATCTGCCGCCTTCTTCTCTGCCGGCCTGACAATCCGGACCAGCCCCGATGGTTCAGCGCCGCGTGATGAAGTTCGTCGACGTGGCGCACGGATTGCAGCGCCTCCAGCATGGATGTGCAGATCAGCCGCGTGCCGCAAGGATCACGGTGGCATACGGGATCCCACAGGCCCATCGGTGTCCAGCTGTCCGGGTCGTGCCATTCACGCATCCCGAGAATCGGGTAAAGACACACGCCACGGATCGGGACACCATCCAGGACGAGCCTCTCCGCCTCGTCCGCCACCTCTCGTAGCCAGCGCCCGCGATGATCCCCGATATGGCTGGTTTCCGTGATCATGACCTCGCCGTCATAGCGCCTCCACACCGATCGGACGAGCTCGCCCAAGGGCCAGCGGCGCGGGTCGTCATCGCCGAGCGGCGGCACAACGCCATCCTCCCGGGGAGCCGCGCCCCATTCCCACTGATTGGTCCAGTAATAATTGATGCCCACCACGTCGAGGTGCTCACGGCTGCCGCCAAGCTCCGGCAGAAGACGCCCACACAACATGTCCCAGCTCTGGAACACGAGGCGCTCGTTGAATTCGCGGACCTCCTCCTCCAGATCGAGACGGTCGAATGGGCAGGCCACCCGGCAGAGGGGATCGACATTCACCATGCGCGCGCCTGGGCAGGCGGCCCACAGGGCGTTGATGCCCGCGATGGCGGCGCGGGTCAGCGCCACCTTGAGATCCCAGCCGCGTCCGGTCACGTGAGGCGCAAACAGGCCCTTTTCGCCTCCCGCATACGCCATGAACGAGGGCTCGTTCACAGGCGTGAAGGCGCAGGTCCCCTCCCCGCGCCGAGCGATATAACGGCCAACGGCATAACAGTAATCAGCGAAGCGCTTGGGAAACTCCTCGCTCCAAAGATCCAGGCCCTGCGGGTAGCCATAGTGGAACAGGTCCCAGATGACCTCCACGCGATGGCGCCGCGCCGCTTCAACAAAGGGCTCGACGGTGGAGAAATCGTAGCGCCCGCGTCCAAGGTCCACCAGCGGCCAGCGGATCGTCTCGCGCGCAGCACGAAGGCCGAGTTCCGCAAGTTTCCGGTAGTCCTCGTCGACGGTCCTGTCATGCCCCGTCGCAACAACCTGATCAAACCAATGGCCGTGCCGATTGTAGCCTGTCGAGCCTTCGAACCCAGCCAGAAAGAAGCTACGGAACATCCCGCCCTCCCCTTGTGTCACCGTTGTGCAGAGGCACGCAGCGGGGCTTCCGACAACATGCCGACAGCCCCGGCGCCGCCCCTCACCAGTTGCTGGTAAATGTCCACCGCAGGCGTTCTCACCCGGCGCAACGGATCGGCCTCGTCCGGGAGTATGTCCCACAGGCCCATCTCGGCCAGATGCTCCGTCACCGGACGCTGGCCCTGACGATAGGCCCACGTGACGAGGGAGAACATCGGCCACCAGGTGTAGCCCACTAACGGAATGCCCTCATCCCGCAGCTGCCGCGTCGCGGCGACGGAAGCGTTGAGCCAGTCAAGACGGCGGCGCAGGGAGCCCATCGAGGCCGTTTCCGAGATCATGAGCGGAACGCCATAGCGCTCATGATAGAGCCGTCCGAGACGGGTGATGAGATCGGCTCCGGCATAGGGCATACGGATACGGAAGCGCCCGGAAGCATCGCGCAGCAGCTTCTTTTGGGTAAACATCGGATAAAGATTCATGCCGATGACCGGAAGCGCAGCGGCATTATCGAGAAACCAGGCGAGATCGGCTTCCCGAGCTCCATTCTTCAGGAGCCACGGCCAGAGCCGGTGATGCTCATCGATCCGTCCCGAGACGAGGTCGAGTGCGAGAAAGACGATCTCCTGGCGGTGCCGGGCCTCATCTTCGAAATCGGGATGGTCAGTGTCGAAGAGGTCGGTGGCATCGACAAAGTACGGCACGATCTCGGGATCGACGCTCTCCAACGCCTTCACGGTTTCAACCATGCCCTTGGCAATCGCCATCATCAGCGCGACGAAGCCGGGCCAGCTACGCCGGTACGGCGGCCACCAGCCAAGGCGGCCGCAATACCAAGCGGTGATGCGCGGCTCGTTGAGCGGCGTGTACCAGGTAATCCGCCCGCGAAAGCGCTCGGCCAGGCGTGCCGCATATTCGGCAACATACTTCGCATAATCGGGGTGGAGGAAGGCATTCTCGATCCAGGCAGGCAATCCGTAATGCACCAGATCGACCTGAGGCGCGACCCCGAGACCCAGCAGACGTTTCAGCGTCTCATCCGGAAAGGTCCAATCCCAAGTGTTGGGCTCGGGTTGGATCCGGTGCCACGGCACCCCATAGCGGGCACAGGACACGCCGAGCTCGGCAACGAGCCCGAGATCCTCCGGCCAACGATCATAATGCCCGGTCAGCTCGTATTCGTCGAGGGTTCGCCCAGTGACAGGGTGCGGGGCCGTGATGAAGGTATCCTCGATGCCGGTAGACCACCAGAACGCATCGGTCGCGATCAAGCGCGAAAGTTGGGATCGAGGCGGGAGCGCTTGGGGCATGCCGAGGCCATCCTTGAGCGTCAGTGCTGCCACTGCTGCGCAGCGGTCAGGCCGCAGGTGAACCTCGGCCGTCATGGGATCCAGGCTAGGAAACGGCTCACTATCCGGAAGGTTGCAATGGGCCACGCCCACGAGAACCTCTATCCGGCTTGGGCGTTGATCGAATGCGAGGGAATGTTGCGACTTTTGCCGGAAAGGAGCACGGCCATGCCGATCCAGACCGATCCCCTTGACCGCCCGCGGGAAGCCATTCCGAAGCGGACACCATCCGACCAGGAGCATTTTCGGACGATCCAGCAACGGAAAAAGACGTCTGCGCGGGAGAACGGCGCGTCTTCCGGCGATGCTGACCTACGAGAACAGAAGCAGCCGCAGCAAAGGCGTCCGACACTTGTCACATTGCCGATGGATCATCGCTATTTGAGGGGCCGGTACTGAGCCGACCCGACAAACACGAAGCGGACGGAACATGACCGAGACAAACTCTCAAGCTGACCGTCATCCCTGCCCGCAACTCCGCCGCGAGCGATGGACCGACCTGTGCGGTCCCTGGGGCTTTGCGTTCGATGACGAAGACCGCGGGCGCGCCGAGCGTTGGTTCGAGCAGACGGATCCCTTCGACCGCGAGATCGTGGTGCCTTATCCGCCCGAGAGCAAGCTGTCGGGGATACACGACACCGGCTTCCATCCGGTCGTCTGGTACCGTCGCGAGATCCGCCTCGGCGAGGCCGATAGGCGCGACCGTCTCCTGCTCCACTTCGGTGCCGTGGACTACAAGGCGACGGTTTGGGTCAATGGCCGCATGGCCGTCGAGCATGTCGGCGGGCAGACGCCCTTCTCGGCCGACATCGGGCCCCTGCTCGATCCTGGGGAGACGCAGTGCATCGTCATCCGCGCCGAGGACGAGCCGCGAGATCTGCAGCAGCCGCGGGGTAAGCAATATTGGGAGAAAGAGCCCGGCTATATCTGGTATCATCGGACGACCGGGATCTGGCAGCCGGTCTGGCTGGAACCGGTTCCGCAGGTGGCCATTGCGGAACTGCGCTGGACACCGGATGTGGACCGCTTCGGCGTCGGCCTCGTCGTCAGGCTCGACCGAACGCCGCCCGAGGGCTGGCACCTGCGCGTGCAGCTCGTCGGCGACCGACCGGAACGCAAACTCGTCGATGACACCTGTCTTCTCACCGGCCGGGAGGTCCGGCGCGATCTTCTCCTTGACATCAATGATGCGGCGGTCCGTCGGCGCCGCACGCTTCTCTGGGCTCCGGAGCATCCCAACCTCGTCGAAGGAACCATAGAGCTCATCGATGGGAGTGGCGCCGTGGTCGATCGGGTCGAGAGCTATTTCGGCCTACGCCGGATCGAGGCACATGACGGGCGTTTCATCGTCAATGGAATTCCGATTTTCCTGAGGCTCGTGCTGGCGCAGAACTATTGGCCGGATTCCCTGCTGGCTGCTCCTGATGAGCACGCGCTCAGACGTGAGGTTGAACTGGCCCAACAGCTCGGCTTCAACGGCATCCGCATCCACCAGAAGATCGAGGATCCCCGCTTCCTCTATTGGTGCGACAAACTCGGCATGCTCGTCTGGAGCGAAGCAGCCAACGCCTATGTCTATTCGGATCGCGCCGCGGAGCTGCTCATGCGCGAGTGGCTCGAGGCGATACGGAGGGATTTCAATCACCCTTCGATCATTACCTGGGTGCCGCTGAACGAGAGCTGGGGCGTGCCGGATCTCGACCGCTCGGCCCAGCAGCGTGACTTTGTGCGGGCGCTCTACCATCTCACCAAGGCGCTCGACCCCACACGGCCGGTGATCGGCAACGACGGCTGGCAGCATGCCGTCGGGGACATCTTCGGCGTGCATGACTATGCGCCCACGGGCGAGATGCTGCGGGAGCGCTATGCGGACCGGGACACCATTGCGCGCACGTTCCGAGAGGTGCGCCCGCACCATCATCCCTTGCTGGGAGAAGGCGCGGAGATCAAGGACGAACCGATTGTCATCAGCGAGTTCGGCGGGCTTGGCTTCGTCCCGAAAGCCAGCGAGGACTGGTTCGGCTATGGCCAGTTCTCCAGCGCGGACGAACTCCTCGCACGCTATGAAGAACTCGTCGATGCTCTACTTTCCTCCACTGCCCTCGCCGGATTCTGCTATACCCAGCTGACCGACACCGCTCAGGAGACGAATGGGCTTCTGACCGTGGACCGGGAACCGAAATTCGCTCCCGAGCGCCTGCGCGCCATCAACAGTCGCCCTTCAAAGGCGGTGCCCAGCGAGATTCTGGACGTGCTGATCAAGCAGGAGGTGGAGCGGCGGCGACGTGAGCGCGGGCAGGAATAGGGCAAGCGACAAACGCCTGTAGAAGACCGCCAAGTCCCCACGGAGCACGCGCGTCAATTTCCCTCCTCTCAGGGACACCGGCTGTTACCCACCTGAACAGATATTTGGCTTATTTCGGAAATGTGGCAGAGGTGGACTTCCCACGTGGAGAAGTCCACCAGCGTCGATGCTTATCGTGTTGGGAAGGTTGACAGGTTAACGCCGGGCAGGAACTCGTTCATACTCGTGTTCCTATCATCATCAACTGATCGTCAATACCAGACCGGCAACGCTGATGAGAGCGCCCGTCAGGCGGATCGCGCGGCGATTGCCCAATGCGAGACCTGTCGCGAGACCTGCTCCGTGCAACAGAGCCGTCGCAGCCGCAAAGCCGAGGCAATACAGGACCGTTTCGGAACCCGCGGGCATTTCCGCCCCATGGGCGAAACCGTGGAACACGGCAAATAGCCCGGTCAGCGCCATTGCGAGGGAGATGAGACAGCGGCGTCCTACGGCCAGAATTGCACCGAAGATCACAACCGAAGCAGCAATGCCAACCTCCACGGCCGGGATTTTCACACCCGCATGACCGAGAGCTCCGCCAACCAGCATCATGAGAACGAAACTAGCCGGGACGGCCCACAAGGCCCGCCCGCCGAGCATGGCGGCGAAGAGACCGACGGCGAGCATCGCCAAGGTGTGATCGAGCCCGCCGAAGGGATGCAGGAAGCCGGCGCCAAAACCCGAAGCCTCGTGGAATCCCGTATGGGCCCAGGCCGGCATGCCGGACAGCAACATGGGAAGAGCAAGAAGGGAGCGTTTCAATGTCATTGGGATGTCTCCTGTTAGGCAGCCGCGGTCAAGCCGCCGGCCTGCTCGATGAATGTTGCGATCGCATCCACGCCGATGCCGTTGCGGATATTGCTGAAGACGTATGGACGCTGCCCGCGCATGCGCTTCGTGTCCTCTTCCATGATGGCGAGATCCGCGCCCACATGCGGCGCAAGGTCGATCTTATTGATTACCAAGAGATCCGAGCGGGTGATGCCAGGGCCTCCTTTGCGCGGGATCTTCTCTCCACCGGCTACGTCGATGACATAGATCGTCAGATCGGCAAGTTCCGGTGAGAACGTCGCGGACAGATTGTCGCCGCCGGACTCCACCAGAACGATGTCGAGAAGGGGAAACCGGTTGCGCATGGTGGCAATCGCAGCCAGATTGATGGACGCATCCTCACGGATCGCCGTGTGCGGGCATCCGCCTGTCTCGACACCCATGATGCGCTCCACCGGCAGAGCGCCCGCTACCGTCAAGAGGCGCGCATCCTCCTTGGTGTAGATGTCATTGGTGATGGCGCAGATGTCGTAGCGTTCGCGGAAGGTCTTGCAAAGCGCCTCCATCAGCGCTGTCTTGCCTGAGCCGACCGGCCCGCCGATACCGACGCGAAGAGGTCCAGTATGAGATATCATGATCGGAAGAGCCTCGTGTATTGAGTTTCATGATGGAAGGAGCCGAGATCAGCCCGAAACGTCGAGCCGCCGATCTCATCGAGCGGGAGGTCACTCACCTCTTCTGCCGTTCCCTGTACTGTCCTCGCCAGCGCCGCGCAGATGCGAATGCCGGTCGTCTGGCCGATCGGCGCGAGCCGAATGGCGGCAGAGACGAGCGTCTGGACAAGACCGAAGAGGTAGGCCTGCGCTGTGATCTGAAAGGGAACGCCGTGCGCCGCCGCCGTCATGCCGATGGCGACCGGGAAAGCCACTGGACCCTCGAGAGAGATCAATCGTGGAGATGGCCATGCGGCGAGAGTCGCGTCGAGAAAGCTCCGCCCCTGCTGGCTCGTCTCGAGATAAAGCTCGGCTGACGGCGAGAGCGCCAGCGCCAGTTCGTTGACGGATTCGAGGACATGGCGATCGCCTTGTTCCGATGCCCGAAAGGCATGGTTCAGCAGGATCGCGTCATTGCGGCCGAAACCGAGCGTCATCATGTCTGTCAACCATGCGACGAGCGTCGGCTCATCCGTCACGTCCCCGGCTTCGACGGCCCATTCGAGCGCATGCGAATAGGCATAACATCCCACCGGATAGGACGGTGACAGCCAGGCGAAGAGCGGCAGGATGCCCCCTCCTGCCTCGGGCAGATATGGCTTCATCTGTATCTCACCCATGGCCACGCCCATGAGGATGCGGATGATGATGGGAATGCCCATCATGCTCGTGATGGTGATAGGCCCCACGTACGGGGCGGAACGGGCGCTCCACGAGTGCGGTCCTTGCACCCAGCCCTTTCAGCATGTCGAGCAGAACATGATCATAGGCGATATAGATCGCATCGCGCGTAATCTCGGCTGGAACATGCCGGTTGCCGATGTGCCAGGCGAGAGTCAGCAGGTCGAGGATATCGCTGGTACGGACCTCTATCAGCTTCTCGGATGCAGCGCGGACCTGCACGAGCCATCCGCTGTCGAGACGGATCGCATCTCCGTCTTCCAGGACATCGGCCCTTTCGAGATCGAGCAAGAATGCGGTGCCGCCATCGGCATGAAGCACGATCCGGCGACGATGGCGGTCTCCGTGATCGAGGGTGATGATATCGACGATGCGATTCTCGTCGATGGCTTCGCGGCGGATGATGGATGTAGCTCGGATCATTTCAGAACAAGAAGTAGCGTTGTGCCATAGGAAGGATTTTGGCCGGTTCGCAGACCAGCAACTCGCCATCCGCGCGGACATCGTATGTTTCGGGGTCGACCTCGATCAGTGGCGTAGCGTCGTTGAGCACCATGTCCTTCTTGCCGATACCGCCGCGCACATTCTCGACGGCAACAAGTTGCTTCTGGACACCCAGCTTCGCCGCAAGCCCGCTCTCGACGGCTGCCTGCGACACGAAGGTGAGCGAGGTCGACGCCAGCGCCCTGCCGTAGGCCCCGAACATAGGTCGATAATGAACAGGCTGCGGCGTCGGGATCGAAGCATTGGGGTCACCCATGAGGGCTGCCGCAATTGCACCACCCTTGACGATCAGGTCGGGCTTCACGCCGAAGAAGGCCGGTGTCCAAACCACGAGGTCTGCGAGCTTGCCCACCTCGACGGAACCGACGTGCTTCGAGATCCCGTGGGCGATAGCCGGGTTGATCGTATACTTCGCCACATAGCGGCGGGCCCGGAGATTGTCGTTGTCCCCGGTTTCGCCGGGAAGTGGCCCACGCTGCACTTTCATCTTGTGCGCCGTCTGCCACGTGCGGATGATGACCTCGCCCACCCGCCCCATTGCCTGGCTGTCGGAGGACATCATCGAGAGCGCGCCGATGTCGTGAAGAATGTCCTCCGCCGCTATAGTCTCCTTGCGGATCCGGCTTTCCGCGAAAGCGAGATCCTCCGGGATCGACGGATCGAGATGGTGGCAGACCATGAGCATGTCGAGATGCTCGTCGATAGTGTTCACCGTATAGGGGCGCGTCGGGTTGGTAGACGACGGCAGAACATTGGGAAGGCCTGCCACCTTGATGATGTCCGGGGCATGCCCGCCGCCTGCTCCCTCCGTGTGGAAGGCATGAATCGTGCGTCCCTTGAAGGCCGCAATCGTGTCCTCGACGAATCCTGACTCGTTGAGGGTGTCGGTGTGAATCATTACCTGCACGTCGTAGGCATCGGCGACCGTGAGGCAGCAATCGATCGCCGCGGGGGTGGTGCCCCAATCCTCATGGAGTTTCAAAGCGCAGGCGCCTGCCTGGATCATCTCCTCCAAGGCACCGGGTTTAGACGCATTGCCCTTGCCTGTGAAAGCCAGGTTCATGGGGAAGGCATCAGCCGCTTCGATCATCCGGGCAATGTGCCAGGGGCCGGGCGTGCAGGTGGTGGCGAAGGTGCCCGTGGCAGGCCCCGTGCCGCCACCGAGCATGGTGGTGACGCCCGACATCAGGGCTTCTTCTATCTGCTGCGGGCAGATGAAATGAATATGGGAATCGAAACCGCCGGCGGTGATGATCTTGCCTTCACCCGCGATGATCTCCGTGCCAGGACCGATGATGATATCGACGTTCGGCTGCACGTCCGGATTGCCGGCCTTGCCGATGGCCGCGATCCGGCCGTTCTTGAGCCCGATATCGGCCTTCACGACGCCCCAGTGGTCGAGAATGACCGCATTGGTAATGACAGTATCGACCGCTCCCTCGGATCGAGTCGCCTGCCCCTGTCCCATTCCGTCGCGGATCACCTTACCGCCGCCGAATTTCACCTCCTCGCCATAGGTCGTAAAATCCTTCTCGACTTCGATTACGAGAGCGGTATCGGCCAGACGGATCCGGTCTCCCTTCGTGGGGCCGAACATATCCGCATACGCTCCCCGGGGAAGAGAAGCCGGCTTCCTTGCGTTCGACATCAGAGCGCCCCCATGACGGATTGGCGGAAACCATAGACCTCGCGCTTGCCCGAGAACGGCACCAGCACGACCTCGCGGGTCGAACCAGGCTCGAAGCGCACCGCCGTTCCGGGAGCGATATCGAGGCGCATGCCACGAGCCTTCTCGCGGTCGAATGACAACGCCGGATTGGTCTCGAAGAAATGATAATGGCTCCCGACCTGGATCGGCCGGTCACCCGTGTTGGCGACGCTCAGCACGATACGCTCCATGCCTTCGTTGAAGACGATCTCGCCGCCCGGCGTCACGACCTCTCCCGGCACGTCCGTTGAAGCCGCACCTCTGATGGGGTGATGAACCGTAACCAGCTTGGTTCCATCCGGAAAAGTGGCCTCGACCTGGATGTCATGGATCATTTCGGCTACGCCTTCCATAACCTGGTCGGCAGTGAGCACCTGCGCACCCGCTTCCATAAGCTCGGAGACGGTGCGCCCGTCGCGTGCTCCCTCCACCACCGTATCGGTGATGAGAGCGATGGCTTCCGGATGATTGAGCTTCACGCCGCGCGCCAGTCGGCGGCGGGCCACCATGGCCGCCATGGCGATCAGAAGTTTGTCTTTTTCACGGGGGGTGAGTTGCATTTTTCGACCCTAGCTGAGCCATACCCGCGGCATTGGTCCGCCGCGAAAAGCGAGAAGGAATGGGAGGACGGTACTACGCAAGGCCTCTACCGTCACGGCGCAGAAACGCACCGCGAGAATGCCGTTCCAAGCGCTTGCGGCGGCGTCGCAGCCACTGCTGGGGGAGAGAATTTCGCGCGTGGCCTCAACACGCGCCTCGGCATCAGGCGCCAGATGTATCAGCGTCGCCAGAGCACGAGATCCCTTCGCGACGCTCGGCTTCATCAGCAGATCGGCAATCGGTCCGGCAAGCCGCAATGTATCGGCGTAAACCAAGCGCCCACCCCGCCTTATGCGCCAGCGATCCTCGAAGTAGCCGTCAACGATCTTTTCCGCGTGCGCCTCTCGGCCGAAAACCACGGCTTCGAACAGGGTGAGGCGAGCCTCGCCCGCCATGTCGGCGTCGAGCCGTCGAGCGAGCCGCGCCCGATCGAACAGGATGGTTTCCTGTGGAAGCCATTCCAGGTGCGATCCTGAAAGCGCCGAGAGATTGACCGATAGTTCGGCGACCGGGCCGTCTGAGCGATAAACCTTTTCTGCGGCGGGCGTCGCGACCGTGACGGCAGCTCCCGCCTGAGCCTCAATTGCGACGGAGAAACGATCGCCGCAGGCAATACCGCCGGCCGTGTTGACCAGAACAGCCTCGATGCCGGGGCCTGGCATCTTCGGCATCCTGATCCTCATGGAACCACTTTCCTGGATGCGCATGGGCCGGCTGCGCCCATTCAGCAGCGCGGCGCTGAACGCCACCCGCCCCTCGGCACGCTGTCGCGAGGGATTTCCGGCTCGGGAGATGGCCTCATATGGCCAATCGTTGACGTACATCGTCTCCCTCAAGTTCCGCGCGGCTGCCCTGCTGAACGATCTCGCCTCGCTCCATGACAAGGAAACGATCCGCCAATTCCCGAGCAAAATCGAAATATTGTTCGACGAGCAAGATAGCCATGTCTTTCCGATCGCGGAGATAGTGAATGGCGCGTCCGATATCCTTGATGATCGAGGGTTGAATGCCTTCAGTGGGCTCATCCAGCACGAGCAGGCGAGGACGCATCACCAGCGCCCGTCCGATGGCGAGCTGCTGCTGCTGACCTCCCGATAGGTCTCCCCCACGACGTCCCAGCATGGACTTGAGAACCGGAAAGAGTTCAAAGACCTCCTCCGGTATCGTCTTCTCGCCGCGCTTGAGCGGTGCAAAGCCGGTCTCTAGATTTTCCTTTACCGTGAGCAAGGGAAAAATTTCCCGCCCCTGGGGAACATACGCGATTCCGCGAGTTGCGCGCTCGAATGGCTTCAGGCGCGAGATATCCTGTCCCTCGAAGCGGATCGTTCCGCCGGAAATGGGCCTCTGGCCCGTGACTGCGCGCAGCAGAGACGTCTTTCCGACTCCGTTACGGCCGAGCACGCAGGTCACCTCCCCGACGGATGCCGACAGAGAGACGCCATGCAGGGCCTGAGCCGCGCCGTAATGCAATGACAGATTTTCGACTGTGAGCATGGTCATCGGCCCAGGTACACCTCGATCACGCGCTCGTTGGCGCTCACCACGTCCAAGGGCCCTTCTGCCAAAACGGAACCCTCATGAAGGCATGTGACCTTCACATCGAGATCGCGGACGAAGGTCATGTCGTGCTCCACGACTACCACGGCCTGAGTTCTGGCGATATCGCGCAGAAGGTCGGCGGTATCAGCCGTTTCCTGATCCGTCATGCCGGCCGCCGGCTCATCGATCAGCAGGAGCTTCGGCTCCTGCGCGAGCAGCATACCGATCTCGAGCCATTGTTTCTGGCCATGGGACAATTCTCCGGCCCTGCGGTGCCGATGACCCGTGAGGCGCACGCGCTCCAGAAGAGCATCGATCCTCTCACGCTCCTGCGCCGTACGTCTCGAGAGCAAGGTGGCGAATGGACCTCGCTTCTCCTTGAGAGCCAGCAGCAGATTATCCTCCACGCTGTGCATCTCGAACACGGTCGGTGTCTGAAATTTGCGGCCGATGCCGAGTTCGGCAATGGCGGCCTCGTCAAGGGAGGTCAGGTCGTGAGCCCCCTCGAACAGGGCCGTGCCCTCGTTGGGCCTCGTCTTGCCGGTGATCACGTCCATCATGGTCGTTTTTCCGGCCCCGTTGGGGCCGATGATGGCGCGCATTTCCGCATGATCGATGGCGAGTGAGAGAGCATTCAGAGCCCGGAAACCATCGAACGAGACCGTAACGTTGTCGAGGTAGAGAAGCGTTGGGGTCATCGGGGCCGTCATGACTTCACTCCGCTGCCTGTGAGAGTGGTTCTGTCGATCGGCGGGAAGCGAACAGCCGGCTCGCTTTCCTTCCGATATCCCCCGCAGTTCCAAGGATGCCACGGGGCATGAAGAGAGTCACGAAGACGAAAAGGCCGCCGAGGGCAAAGAGCCAGAACTCCGGCATGACGCCCGTGAACCAGGTCTTGCCGGCGTTGACGAGAAGCGCGCCGAGAATGGCTCCGGCGAGGGTCCCTCGCCCTCCAACTGCGACCCAGATCACGACCTCGATAGAATTGGCGGGAGCGAACTCGCCCGGGTTGATGATACCGACCTGCGGCACGTAAAGCGCGCCGGCAATGCCTGCCAGCATGGCCGAAAGCGTGAACGCGGCGAGCTTGTAGTGCTCGACCCGATAGCCGAGAAACCTCGTGCGGCTCTCCGCGTCCCGCACCGCCACGAGCACTTTGCCGAATTTCGAGTTCACAACCCAGCGGCACAACAGATAACCACCCGCCAGCGCGGCCACCGAGAGCACGAACAGGGAAATGCGGGTCGAGGCCGCTTGAAGGGGAAATCCAAGAATTTCCTTGAAGTCGGTCAACCCGTTGTTCCCGCCGAATCCCATGTCGTTGCGAAAGAATGCCAGCATCAGCGCGAAGGTCATGGCTTGCGTGATGATGGAAAGATACACGCCGGTCACGCGGGAGCGGAAAGCGAACCAGCCGAATGCAAAGGCGAGAGCGCCGGGAACGAGCGGCACCATAAGAGCCGCGAACGGGAACCAGTCGAAGCCATGCCAGAACCAGGGCAGATCCTTCCAATTCAGGAACACCATGAAATCGGGCAGAACCGGATCGGCATAGACTCCGCGCGGGCCGATCTGGCGCATGAGATGCATGCCCATTGCATAGCCCCCGAGGGCGAAGAAGGCTCCGTGCCCGAGCGAGAGGATGCCGCCGAAGCCCCAGATCAGATCCACCGACAGCGCCAGCAGGGCAAAGCACACGTATTTGCCGAGCAGTGGCACAAGATGGTCCGACAGATGCAGATTCGAGCCCGGGGGAGCCAACCCGTTCATGGCAGGCACCACGACCGCGGCAGCGGCGAGGAGCGACAGGACGACGATGCTTTGCCGGTCAAGAAGTGTTTGTGTCTTCATGCTTCGACCGCTCTGCCTTTCAACGCGAACAAGCCGCGCGGACGGCGTTGAATGAAAAGGATGATGCCAATGAGAAGGACGATCTTGCCGAGAACCGCGCCGGCATAGGGTTCGAGAAGCTTGTTGGCTATGCCAAGCGTCATCGCGCCGACGAGCGTACCCCAGAGATTGCCGACACCGCCGAAGACGACGACCATGAAGCTGTCGATGATGTAGCTCTGCCCGAGATTGGGGCTGACATTATCGATCTGGGAGAGCGCGACTCCGGCAATGCCCGCCACACCGGATCCGAGGCCGAAGGCCAGAGCGTCGACGCGATTTGTCTTAATGCCCATCGATCCGGCCATTCGTCGGTTCTGCGTGACGGCGCGGACCTGGAGCCCCAGGGAAGTGTAACGCAGCACGAGTTGAAGAATGGCGAAAACCGCAACCGCAAAGACCACGATGGCGATGCGGTTGTAGGTTAGAGACAGGCCGCCGATCTCCAGCACCCCACTCATCCAGGCAGGTGTTCCCACCTCCCGGTTCGTCGGGCCGAACAGAGTGCGCACGGCCTGCTGGAGGATGAGTGACAAGCCCCATGTGGCCAGCAGGGTTTCCAGGGGACGTCCGTATAGGAAGCGGATGACGAGGCGCTCGATCAGGATGCCGACCGTCCCCGCAACGAGGAAAGCGAGGGGCAGCGCGATGAAGAGCGAAGCCTCGAAGAGGCCTGGTGCATAGGTGCGAACGAGTTCCTGCACCATGAACGTCGTGTAGGCCCCGAGCATGACCATTTCACCATGAGCCATATTGATGACGCCCATCGTGCCGAATGTGATGGCAAGGCCGATGGCGGCGAGAAGCAGGACAGACCCGAGGGAGATTCCATACCAGATGTTCTGAATGGCGTTCCAGAGTTCGAGCCGCGTGCGGATGCTTTCCGCTGCCCGTGTGGCCGCCTCGGAGACATCCGACTGGATTCCTGACGGCAGGCTGGACAGGAGAGCGAGCGCCTCCTGGTCGCCGCGTTCCTTCAAAGTCGCTACGGCACCAAGGCGTTCAGCCGAGGACGAATCGACTTTGTTCAGGACTATGGCCGCCCGTGCAGACTCGAGGGCCTCCTTCACATCGGAGGAGGTTTCCTGTCCAATAGCCTTGTCGAGGGTCGGCAAGGCCGCAGCATCGCGAGAGCGGAAAACGGCACGCGCCGCTTCGAGACGTCTTGCAGGGTCGGGGCTGAGGAGCGTCAGATTCCCTAGCGCGGCCTCAACGGCGCGGCGAACCCGGTTGTTGACCCGAACCGGTTTGAGGCTACTCGCGCTGGCACCCGACGCCTGCCCTGTCGCTGCGTCGACAAGCGTGCCGGACCCATCGCGGATCACAACCCGCCCCTCCCCGGCGAGAAGCCGACCGTCTCTCAGCGCCTGTACGACCGGAAGAGACAAGGGGTGATCGCTGCTCGCGACGGCCGCAATGCCTGCCTCCGTGTCGGCATAGCTGTCGGCCGCAAGTTTCGGCAATGCGTCCTCGAAAGGTCCGGCCAATGCGGCCGAGGTCATGCCTGCTAGCAGGGTGAAAACCCACAAAAGATTGCGCGATGTGATCATGAAGAACGCCATACGGAGAGAGGTCGAGGGCAGCCGCAACGGCCGCCCTCATCGGTCATTCGCTCAGGCGCCGCACTTCTTGGTGACGGTGTTGTAGTTGCCGCACTTGAGGGTCTTCCAATCGGCAATCAGGTCCTTCGAACCATCGAGATACTTGGACCAAGCATCGCCCGGAACGAGAGAATCGGTTTGCGACACCGTCTCGAACTGACCGTCCTCCTTGATCTCGCCGATGAGCACGGGCTTGGTGATGTGGTGGTTCGGCAGCATCTCGGAAACGCCGCCGGTGAGGTTCGGAACCTGCACGCCGACGATGGCGTCGATCACTTGATCGGGATCGGTGGTGCCCGCCTTCTCGACCGCCTTCACCCACATGTTGAAGCCGATCACGTGGGCTTCCATCGGATCGTTGGTGACGCGCTTCTCGTTCTTGGTGAAAGCCTTCCATTTCTCGATGAAAGCCTTGTTGTCAGGCGTATCGACAGACTGGAAATAGTTCCAGGCGGCCAGATGCCCCACGAGGGGCTTCGTGTCGATGCCGGCAAGCTCCTCCTCGCCCACCGAGAAGGCGACGACCGGAATATCCGTGGCCTTCACACCCTGATTTGCCAGTTCCTTATAGAACGGCACGTTGGCATCGCCGTTGATCGTGGAGACGACGGCGGTCTTTTTGCCGGCAGAGCCGAACTTCTTGATCTCGGCCACGATCGTCTGCCAGTCGGAATGTCCGAAGGGCGTGTAGTTGATCATGATATCCTCGGACTTCACGCCCTTGGATTTCAAATATGCCTCGAGAATCTTGTTGGTCGTACGCGGATAGACGTAGTCCGTGCCAGCCAGAACCCAGCGCTCGACCATCTCTTCCTTGGCGAGGTAATCGACGGCCGGAATGGCCTGCTGATTGGGCGCCGCGCCCGTATAGAACACGTTCCGTTCGCTCTCTTCGCCTTCGTACTGGACGGGATAGAACAGGATGTTGTTCAACTCCTTGAACACCGGAAGCACCGACTTGCGGGATACTGATGTCCAGCATCCGAACACGGCCGAGACCTTGTCCTTGCTGATCAGTTCGCGCGCCTTTTCGGCGAAGAGCGGCCAGTCGGAAGCCGGATCAACCACAACGGCTTCGAGCTTTTTGCCCAGCAGTCCACCTTTCTTGTTCTGCTCATCGATGAGCATCAGCATGACGTCCTTCAGGGTCGTCTCGCTGATCGCCATGGTGCCCGATAGTGAATGGAGAACCCCTACCTTGATCGTTTCCTCTGCTCTTGCGGCTCCCGCCGTGGCGCCCGATACCAAAGCCGCCGCCGTAAGCGCCAGCAGATTTCTGCGCGTCATGTTCAAAATCGACATAGGTCCTTCTCCCTTGTCTGCCCTGCTTCAGGTGCAGCCGTGGGACTGATACGCAAGAACTATGCCAAGACTTTCGCCGTCGCCCCCGCTTCAGGCGACTTACCGGAAGAGATCAAGAGCAAAACCGCAACTGCCCAGAAAAGCGGCGAAAGCTGAAATACAAGGCGTCCGCACAATATTGCATTTGGTGAAAGAACGTCGCTTCAGGTAATCCGATGTCACGGCCGGAATTTCCGAGCACGCAAGGGAGATGCGCAACATGATGGCGGGCAGTGTGGCTCATCATGTACTTTGCCCCTGGACGTGCCAAAAGCATCGCGTGGAAGAGCGGATCATCCCGGATCGACGATTCTCCGCATGAAAGACTTCGCCCTATGCAGGCGCTGACGATTTCGTGCCCATCGGGAGACCACATCGATCATGGTGAGCATGAAGGCCCAAGGGTATTGTCGCCGAAACGCTGACAATCTGACCGTCTATCCGGATACGGGCGCCTTCACCTCGCACACGACCCCACTGGGTTCGTAGCTGATGCGGACCTTGCCCCCAATCTCCATCGCGAGGCTGCGTTCGATCAGCCGCGACCCGAACCCCTTTTCCGTCGGCGGAACGACCAGAGGCCCATCCTGCTCCTGCCAGCGCAAATCGAGCTGCGGCGGATCGTCGGGCGTGACTGTCCAGGTGATCGCGACCCGACCCGATGGCACGGAGAGAGCGCCGTACTTGGCGGCGTTGGTTGCCAACTCGTGCAGTGCCATGGTCAGAGCCAGTGCCACTCTAGGCGTCAATCGCAGTTCCGGCCCATCGATCTCGAAGCGGTCACGCTGGTAGGGGGCAAGAACCTGAGCGACGACCGCCGCCATGTCGGTTCCGTCCCAGCTCTCCTGGGTGAGCAGGTCGTGGGCGCGGGACATCGCTTGCAGGCGCGCCTCGAAGGTCTCGCGCTCCCGGCTTCCCAGCGCGCTGCTGCGGAAGCTTTGCCGCGCGATGGCCTGCACCGTCGCCAGCGTGTTCTTCACCCGGTGGTTCAGCTCATGCATCAAGGTCTGTTGCAGGCGCTCGGCCTGCCTGCGCCCGGTAATGTCGCGAGCGATCTTGGAGGCTCCAACGATGGTCCCCTGCGAGTCCCTGATCGGCGATGCCGTCAATGACACATCCACCGAGCTGCCGTCCTTGCGCCGGCGAACAGTCTCGAAATTCTCAACGCGCTCGCCCATGCGCAGGCGCTGAAGAATTTCAGCCTCCTCATCCTTGCGGTCCTCGGAGATCAGGGTGGTGATCGGCTGCCCCACGATCTCCTCCGCCTGATACCCGAAGAGGCGTTCCGCTCCCCTGTTCCAGCTCTTGATGATACCTTCCAGATCCTTGCTGATGATGGCATCGTCCGACGACTCGATGATCGCCGCCAGCCCGTGTTCGACCTCCTCGGCCTGCCTGCGCTCGGTGATGTCGACCACGGCACCGGCAAACCGCACCGGCTTGCCGGCCTCGTCGTAGACACACTCGCCCCGCGTTTCGACCCAGCGGATCGAGCCGTCCCTGTGCAGCAGGCGGTACTCTTCAACGTACTTCTCGCCGGTCGCGATGGTCCTGTCGACGGCCCTGTGGATCCGGTCCCGGTCGTCGGGATGCAGGCCGCCGAAATACTCGGCGAGCGGTGCCCCCTTCTCACTCTTCTCCGGCTCGACCGAGAACATTGCCGCGAACCGTGAGTCCGCATAGAGCCTATCGGACGGAATGTGCCAGTCGAAGGTGCCGATCATCCCGGACGCACTGAGAGCATGGGACAGACGCTCCTGTGCCTTCACAAGGGCACTCTGGGCCAAGATGCGCTCTGTCGTCTCGCTGACGATGCACAGGGCTCCTGTCACTTGACCGGCCCCGTCGCGAACCGCCGAGTAGGAGATATCGAAATACGCCAGTTCAGGACCACCGTGGCGCTCAAGGCGGAAAGGCCGGTCCTTGGCCGAGACGGTCCCACCCGTGCGCAGCACACTCTGGAGCAGCGGCTCGAGTTCGTCCCAGATTTCGCTCCAGAGCTCGCGCGCCGGTCGCCCCAAGGCACCCGGATGCTTGTCGCCGATGACCTTCGCGTAGGCATCGTTGTAGATTGCGATCAGTTCTGGTCCCCAGAACAGTACGATCTGGGCCGTTGCAGGCAGCATGAGACCGACTGTGGACCTGAGGCTCTCGGGCCAGTCGGCGATCGGGCCCAGAGGCGTCCGAGCCCAGTTGTATGCGCCGATCAGCGCACCCATGTCGCCGCCGCCGGGAAAGGCGCCGCTCGGCGGAGGTGAAAGCCTATCCATCTTGGTTGTTCTGCTTCGACCGAACATGATGGAATACGGGACGGTGGTATCGCTCCTCCCGCGGGCGCAAATTGGCTCTAGCGAAGTCCCTGGCGCTGCGGTCATGGCCGGGGGTGCCTTTCCCGTCAATGAGCGCTGTCAATTCCTTGATGGCGGACACGCTGCAAACGAACTTGGCAGGCACGGAAGTAAGATCCTATCTAGAGCGCAAAGTCCCTACCTTTATAAGGCCGGTCGAGAGAGGGGCAAGAATGGACGCAGCCACCCTGCCGTCGCTGCGGCTCGTTTTCCTCAATTCGTGACACGCTCGAAGCATTAGGCACGAGCCCATTCCGTGCGGTCGCGCCCCTCGACGAACAGGCCCAGGATCTCCCCGCGCTCGTTCTCAATGGGCCGGTAGGTCAGATCGATCAGGTGGTCCTCCATGGGCGCACCAGGTCTGGGCTGCAGCCTGAGCGGCAGCAGCGATCCGGCGAACGGCTTTCCTGTCGCGTAGACGTGATCCAGCAACTCGTAATATCCCTGCCCTTTCAGCTCGGGGAGAGCTTCGCGCAGGGGGATGTTGATAAGTTCACGGTGGTTTACAAGCTTATAATAGTCCAGGTTAGCAAATGCGAAAGCATGGGCAGGACCGCTCAGAACCGTCCGGAACGTGGACATCGGCACGATGCTCACCTCAGCGGAGTGCAAGAAACGCTCCCCCGCCCTCTCGAGGGCCCCCTGCACCCGGAGAGCCCTGATCGGCTGCTGCGTAAGCGTTGAAGCGGCTTCGTCGAGCATGCCAATGGCACTGCGCGCATGTTCCCGGAAAGTGACCTTGAGACGTTCAGGTTCCCGCTCCCACCCACGCGCATTCTCCTGCGCCTCATAAAGGCTGCGCGCAATGATCTCGATCTCGCGCTGGTTCATGAAACGTTCCTACATGACGTCAGCCGGACAGGTTGCTTGAGCAAGCTCGATCCGGATCATTTAAGTTAGGAAACGTTCAGTCTGAGAATAGGTTCCTCGTCGGCGGGGTGTCACCTGCGAGGATGAATTCCGGAGGATTGGAGCTATCATTCGCTCGTGCGGCTTTACGCGTCTGACCGCCTGGGCTCGAATGAACTCGCTCGTTGCCTGGCAGTCCTGCGGGCGGCCCGCGACCCCGATCATCGATGGAGAAGACGATGGAGATCAAGCGAAGCGGCTCACAGCCTTCGGGCAAGGGACCGGCGGAATGGTTCACGGGCACCGTCCGGATTGATCCGCTGTTCAGCCCACCCGATCCCGCCCGGGCTGCCGGCGCTCACGTCACGTTCGAGCCGGGCGCTCGCACCGCTTGGCACACCCATCCGCTGGGCCAGACCCTGATCGTCACCTCCGGTCTCGGCTGGGTGCAACGCGAGGGCGGTTCCGTCGAGGAGATCCGACCCGGCGACGTCGTGTGGTTCGCGCCCGGCGAGAAGCACTGGCATGGCGCCCCCCCGACCTGTGCCATGAGCCACATCGCCATCCATGAGAAGCTGAACGGCTCTTCGGTCGATTGGATGGAGCACGTCACCGATGAGCAATACCAGGGCCGGTGAATGCACCGTATACTTGGTGTCAACCTGCCTGGGGGCCCGCCACCGGCCCTGATCAGGTCCGCCTCAGGAACTCCAGTCCGGGTGGAAGCTCGAAGCCCTGGCGAGCCGGCCTCATTGTCCTGAAATAGGGGATCGGCTTCGTCGGTGGCGCATCGGCGAGCCAGGCAGGCTCCCCGTCAAGCGTCTCCAGCGGACATCCTGATTCGATCTGGAGTATCGCCTCGTCCAGCCATTGGGCGCATTGCGCGGCGGAGAACTTTGCCAGATAGCGCTGATCCCTTTCATGAAAGGCAACCTCCAGGTTTCCGAACCCTTGGTCGCTGACCTGAATCATGATGCGATCGAGAAGCCGCTCCTCGATGAGGTATCCATCCATCTGAGCATTCGTGACGGCGCCGGTTCTCGTGACCAACCTCTTCATGCGACATCCCTTCTGAAAAAGCAGACAGTAACTCCCGCGGAAGGCCCTGAAGCATTGGGCTGTTTCCGGTAGACGCTCTCGGCTCGCACCAGTTTAGGCGACACCTCTGTCGGGGCGATATGGGATTCTTCAGACATCGTTAACCGTGAGGGTGAGAAGCATGGACCGTTGCATCAAATCGAGGGATCCCGCGCTGGACTTGGCGAGTTCCTCCGGTAAGCCACTCCCGTCGCACAACGTCGCGCGAGCACGATTCATCATGCTTCGACTGATCATCCTTCTCATGCTCATTGCCACCTTCCTGTACGTGTACAGGCGCGTTCTCTTCAGCCGCGCGTCCCTTTCCAGCAAGCTGAAGCGCATTCCGATCCAGGCCACCATCTTTGCTGTCTTGGCGCTATCGGTGGCGAGCGGCTTCCGCGGCGACCCGGAAGCGTCCGGCCCTGAAGCATCCGACGTGAAGCAAGGACCTGATGTCGAGACGACAGCAGCGATTGCGGCGCCCGTTCTGCCGGAACCGCTCCGTCCGCAGGAGGCTGCCGAGGCCTGCGTGGAACGCGCATTGGACGAGGCGCGGGCGACGGATGACATCGTGGCCCAAACGTGGCTGTCATCCATCGAAGGCTATCTCGAGACGGCTCCCGGCGAAGTGACCGTTCAATTCGCAGTGGGGCCGAGAGCCGGCCCTCAGAAGGGCCCGCAATGCCGCTCCGAGGCACGCCTGACATGTGCCGTGACCGGCCGGGACGTCAAACCCGTCACTCCCGTCCACATGACCGGCACCAGGATCGCCTGCTGATTTTCAGGAGCCAGATCGGGGCTCCACCAAGCTCCTGACCGTTCGACCCGCTGTTGCGTCCGTCTTCGGTCAGGCCCCTGGCAGCAAGATTGCCACCAGGATCAGGATGATCCCGACAAGGGACACAAGCCAGACCAGCGATCTGATGTAAGGAATGCCAAGAGCATAGAGCGGCAGGTAGACGATCCTTGCCCAGAAGTAGAGCATCGCTCCCCACCATGTGAGCGCACCGTTTCGACCTGCCATATGAGCGATGACGATTCCAGCAACGATGACCGGCAGCGTCTCGAACAGGTTCTTCTGCGCACGCTGGAGGCGCGCCGTAACCGTTCCGACAGGTGGGCCTTCTTCGTCGCGCGCGCTCGCATTGTAACTCACGCCCGTTTCCCGGGTGCGCAGCATCGCTGGGAGGAGAATCTGGACAAGGGCGAGGACGAGCGTCCAGGCAAGTAGCGTGAGCTCAGTTGTCATGTACCTACCGCGGTCCGGCTGAAGGAGAAGAAGCATTATGGCGCGCGGCGAAAATGTGACAACTCGCCGATCCGGGTAAGGTTCAGGCGTCGGATTTGCCGGCAGCCTTGCGGAGCGCCGCATTGATGCGGTCCTGCCAACCTGGACCATCCTGCTGGAAGAACTCGAGGACGTCCTGGTCGATGCGCAAGGTGACGGACTCTTTGACGCCCGGGATGACAGGGGCCTTGGCAGGCCCCTCGATTGGTTTCGTGGTGACCTTCTTGAAGGCTGCTTCGGCAGCTTTCAAGGGATCGACAGGACGACGTCCTCCTGGTGCTCTCGGCATGGCTCGCTCGCGGTTTCACACTGGTCACGACGACAATCGTATCATGAAGTTCGATCAAGGTAAGTGCCTGAAGGCCTCTTCCCAGTGAATTCGCGACACTTGCAGAAAGGCGCATGGATCATTTTCCGGGAGCAATACGCTCCTCGCCCTCAGCGCAAGGAGCGTACTGCCTTTGCCGACAATAGGTCGCTGGATCCGACGTCAGTTCACGGGTGAAGAACTCCACCGTTCATCGGGACGACCACATCCCAGAAATGAGGCCTCACGCTTTCGACAGTTTTGATCTCCCAGTAGTAGACGAGGTAGTACACTCCATCATGCCCGCGAAATTCGACCGTTGTCTCCGGTGACATTTTCGTACCGTCCCCCCATCGGAAATCATCGGACGTCACACTCAGCGTCGCCGTTTGAGCCGGGAACACATCGTCGTTCAAACCAGCGGCAATTCGGTTCCGGATGTATCCGTAAGCCCACTGCCTCGCCTTCTCTTCTATTCTATCCCAGAAATCGGGAGGTGGTTGATCGCCCTCTCCCATTCCCATATCGCCCTTCATCTCCTTCATGTCCTTGGTTGCCTCATCGAACACGTCCTGCGCGAGTTGGGTCAGATCCCCGCTGTCCTTTTCGGCCAGAAGCAGAGTGGCGACGCAGCTTTTTGGAAAGGCACCGCCTCCGGGTACCTTCAGTTTGAAGATCGTCTTCGGCGGCCTGAATTCTTTGACGTCCCCGTCATCGAAGTGAGGATAAACCTCGAAGGGTTCCAGTTTGTGAGTTTCACCAGTGGCATCCACAGCGAAACCTGTGAGCCAGATCTCATCATTTCCGAAACGCTCCATGTACCGGCCACCCGTCTCATCCACGCATTTGACCCGCACAAGCTGAAGAGAAACTTCCTGATTGCTCATGTCGAACTCCTGTTCGTGCTCTTACCGTTGCTGAGATAATCGCGGACTGGCCTTGCTCGGACGGTCTGTGCCACGCTGACGCGGCCTTACTCTCATTCTCATCGCACCTCCACGAGTCCGGTTAACGCTCCGATGAGAAGTGATCCTGTCCAAGCAGTGGTCGAGGATGGTACCGATCCGTTTATCGGTGCAGGCTCTTAAAAGTGTCGGAACCCGATTCAACATGGTCTGCATAGCATCCACCGCCATGCCCCCTGGGATGGATGTACAGCATCCCAGGCCAGTCTCTTCACTATACACCTCGAGAAGGGGGCGGCGAATGACTTCCGCTCTGTCAATCAGCGGGTTTCACCTCGCCGGGTGCGTTTTCGCACGCGATTTCTGCTATGAAGACCAGCGGATGAGCGAAGTCGGCGTCACGCTCGAACCGCACAATGCCAAGCGGGATTCCGGCACTGGATGCCGGTTTAACCAGGAACGAGGTTTTATCGAAGCCGTTGACTGTCACTTTCATCAAGCGATCGAGGCTATCCATGACAAAGTTCATGCGCTTATCGACGATCATCGCAGGATGCATTCTCGCCGGCAGCCTGGCGGGGTATGCCTCCGCACAGCCACGTATGGATCACGATTGGGACCGTGGCCGTGATTGGCAAGAACGTGACAGGGGCCCGTACCACGACCGCGGCTGGGAAAACCGGGATCACGGATGGAGGCATGGGCCACGTTGGAGGGAACGGGAACGCGATTGTTATTACGAGACCCGTCGGTCCCGAAACCGTTTCGGAGAAACGGTCATAAGGCGATATCGGGTTTGCGAGGACTAGAGATTTGATTCGGTGGCAAGGCGTATTTTGCCACCGATCTGCTCAAGTCACTGAGGTGTCGAAGGGGTAGTCGGCGTAGGTGCAGGCGGGTTCGTAGCCGACCGAGGCGAGGATTGCACCCGGTCGAACATTCGCAGAGCCGCGTCGACGCAGGCTTGTGTGGACTCGTTGTTGCTACACGCTATCCGAAGCTGAGTGTCCCCGCTCCGGAGGAAGAAACGGGCGCCGCGCCCGGAACGCTCATCGTCATCGTCACGCATGGCACGTTCTCCGCGCATCCCCCGATAATCGTCCGCACGATCCCTGTCCCGGTCCCAGCGGTCACGGCTTTCCTGCCATCTTCCATGTCCACCATCATCTCTCGACGAAGTCTGGCTCCATGCCGACGTCCCGATGAGAGCCAATCCGGCTGCGAGAATAAGAACCTTCCGCATGTGGGTCCCCATTAGAGCGACGTCGCAGAGAATGCGCGCGAACATTCCTCTGGACGTCTCAGGTGCGAGATTAGAGCGCTTGGGTGAACCAGAGGGAGGGGCTTAGGTTCCAATACCAAGCGGATCCCGCATCCCAGGGACAGTCGAGCACATGCGGCCTGGAGCAGGAACGCTCCCGTCGCACGACAGGATGCGGTCATCCAGGGCGCTTTCAAGGAATAGTTCCCCATTGCGCCCTTTCCCGTCGCGAGTTGCAGAAGCGGCGTCACTGGTCAGACCGCAAGTGCCCCTGGAGCGGCCACGGCATCCTTACGCCCACGTTGCGCCGAAATTCGCCCTCGGTGCGAGGCGAGACAAAGCTGCACGATGAGACGCAAGGTTCAGAGAACGCGGCAGGACCGCAGCTGCCCCTCATCCGCGCCCATTGAGCACGAGATAGGCCGCCGCAGTCCATGAGAATGTGTCGCCTCCTAAGCCCTCTCCCGTCGTCGGGTCGAAATATTCGCAGAAACCCGCACCTTCGATCGCACGCACGGTCATCCGTTCGATTTGCCGGGCGAGGTCCTCGGCCTGGTTCAGACGCAACCCGTCCGAGATGAGCCAGTTGATGATGGCCCAGACGGGACCGCGCCAGTAGCGCTTGGGTTCGAACGATGGCGACCACGTGGGGGTCGTCGGCACGCCGACCACCATTGCATCAATCCAGCGCGCGATCTCTGCGCTCACAGCACTGCGCTGGTCCGCATCGAGCTGCAAGGCGATCAGCGGGATGAACCCTGCCTGGGTCGGTGCCTCCACATCCTTGCCGGAAACGAGGTCGAGAGAGACGAAGCGGGACAGTTCCGGCCGCCACCGGCGTGACAGGCCATCGAGCAGCACTTGATGCATTCGCGCCAGCTCGGCTTTTTCGTCCTCACTTCCCAGACTCTTCGCCAAATGCAGCAGATCCGCTGTCGCGCGGGCCAGAATGCCCGTCATCTGCACATCGGCGATCTTGAAGGGAGCGGCTGTCCATTGACGTCTCGGATCCCAACCACAATCCCGATAGAGGTCGACGAGATGGATGAAGCGCTGGTAATCCTCGTCGCGCGGACGCATGGAGGCGTCCACGTGGCCCGTATCCTTGCGGCGGATCTCCGTTTTCGTGGTCGTCGGCACGCGTTCCAGCGCCTTATCCCAGGCGGGGGAATTGTCGCTGCCGCTCTCCCATGGATGGAGAATCGAAACGAGCCCCAGTCCTTCAGGATCGCGGGCCTGGAGCCACCAGCGATGGAAGCGCAAGCCAGCCTGAAGCAGTCTCCTCGTGCGATCTTCAGCACCCGGCACCCCGCTTTTCAGCGCGGCTTCATGGATCTGGCGAAGCGCCATGCCGAAGACGGGCGGCTGGGTGATGCCGGAGGTGGGAACGCGATGCTTGGTTCCCCATACATCGGGACCGGGAAAATACGTGTCGCTCGGCACATGGAAAACGATATGAGGGATCATGCCGTCATCCCACTGCCCTTCCGCGAGACGCTCGAGCTCGCGATAGGCGCGGTCCACGTCAAAGAGAGCGAAACCCATGGCGACGAAAGCCGAATCCCAGTTCCATTGAAAGGGATAGAGCCGGTCGGTCGGGACGGTGTATCCTCCGCGATCGTTGCGGGCGAGAATGGCGCGAGCCGCGTCTTCCATGCTGGGCTTGTTCATCGGGTTCATTTCCCTATTCGATCATGTCCGGGCAATGGCCCGTCCGGTGCGGCTGTCGATCCATGTCAGGCGCGACGGATCGACCTTCAGGCCAACACGTTCTCCGGCATTCACGTTCGCGACCGGCGGCGCGACGATGCGAACAACCTGGCCACCGATGGAGCCGGTCAGAAGCAGGTGGGACCCCATCGGCTCCACGACCTTGACGTCGAACGGAATCCCGGACCCGTCCGTCGTCAGCCCGGCATCCTCGCCGCGCAGCCCCAGCTCGATCTCACCATCCATGACCGGGCACGGCAATGCGAACGCGCCGACCCGCGCCGTACCATGATTGCAGGGCACCTTGATGAAATTCATCGGCGGGCTGCCGATGAACCCCCCGACGAAACGAGTGGCCGGCTTCGAATAGATCTCGAGCGGAGATCCCACCTGCTCGATCTTTCCGCCATACATTACGGCAATGCGGTCCGCGAGTCCCATGGCTTCGGTCTGATCGTGCGTGACGTAGATCGTGGTCGTGCCGGCCTCGCGGAGAACCGCCTTGAGTTCCGTACGCATTTCGAGGCGCAGCAGTGCATCGAGGTTCGAAAGAGGCTCGTCCATGAGAAGTACGGCAGGCTCGACAGCAAGCGCACGAGCCACGGCGACGCGCTGTCGCTGCCCGCCTGAGAGCTTCGCCGGGTAGCGATCCAGGTAGTCTTCAATATGGAGGAGAGCTGCGGCGCGCTGGACCTTGCGCTTCACCTCGGCCTGATCGGCCTTCTGCATCCGTAGGCCGAAGGCGACGTTCTCAAACACCGTCATGTGCGGGAAGACGGCGTAATTCTGGAACACCATCGCCAATCCGCGCTTCCGGGGCGCGAGACCGCTTACATCGCGCCCGCCGATAATGACACGGCCGGAGGTTTGGATCTCGAGCCCGGCGATGATGCGCAGCAATGTAGTCTTGCCGCAGCCTGACGGGCCGAGCAGCGCTACGAACTCGCCGTCGTTCACGGTCAGTGAGACATCCTCCAGAGCGTGGAAAGACCCGAACTCTTTCGCGATGCGGTCGATGACGATATCAGCCATGGGTGATCCGTTATTTGCTGGCGATGCCCCACACCGCGAACAGGTATCTCCTGACGGCGAAGATGAAGAGCACGGATGGGATGATGAGGATGAAGCCTCCCGCGAAACGGTAATGCAGCGGGCTTTCGGCCAGAATTCTCAACAGGTAGGCGGTGAGCGTACGCTCGCGAACCGTGAGGATCGAAGCGGCAAACACCTCGTTCCAGGAAATCACGAAGGCGAAGATCGCCGTCGCCGCGAGACCCGGGAGCGCCAACGGCAGCACGACCCGCATGAAGGCCTGCAGACGCGTGCAGCCGAACACCCAGGCAGCCTCCTCGTACTCGCGCGGAATGCCCATGAAGAGGCTCTGCGTGACCAGCGCCGCGAAAGGAAGCGCGAGCACCGTATGGATGAGGGAGACCCCGAAGGGCGTATCATAGAGCCCTAAGCGGATGAACGACACCGTCAAGGGCAACGCAAGGATCGCCAGAGGAAACGCACGGGTCAGGAGAACCAGGAGCCTGTAGGCGTTCTGGCCTCGGAACGTGTAGCGGGCCAGCGCGTAGCCCGCAGGAGCGCCGAGCGCGATGGAGAAGAGCACCGTCAGGCCCGCCGCGATCAGCGAGTTGACCAACGCATTGAACACTCCCTCGATAGTGAGGAACTGCATCATCGGCTCGATGGCGAGATTGGATGGCCAGATCGACTTGGGCCACCGGAACACCCCCAGCCTTCCGCCGAATGCGCCGAGGGCCACGAAGTAAATCGGCACCAGAACCCACGCGAGCAGGACCACGATGCCCGTCCACAACAGGAAACGGCGCGCGGCCGGAAGTGTCATGCTTCGGTTCTTTCCGGCCTGAGGACGTTCTGTCGTGATCGCCGTCATGGGAGCTGCTCCGGCCGGGTCCGCAGGACCCGCAGGTAAACGGCCGTGGCGGCAAGCGAGATCGTCATGATCAGGACCGCGTATGCGGCCGCCACGCCGTAATTCTGGTTGTCGTTCTGCCAGACATAGGCCTCCCCGGCGAGAACCGGGAAGTTGCGCCCGCCCAACGCGTAGACCACCGCGAAGACCTCGAAGGCCAGGACCGTGCGCAGGATCAGGGCGGATTGCAGGCTCGGCTTGAGCAGGGGCAGGGTGATCCTGCGAAACCTCGTCCAGGGCCGCGCGCCGAAGATCTCTGCGGCCTCGGAGAATTCCTTCGGGATCAGTTGCAGGCCGGCGATCAGGATCACGAGCACGATGGCCGTGGCCCGCCAGATCTCGGCCATGGCGATGGAGAAGAACAGAGCCCACGGCGTCTCCTGCGACAGCCAGCCCGTGGGGCCGGAGATGAGCCCGAGCGCATAGAGCGCGGAATTGAGATAGCCCGTGTTCTGGAGGAGCGAGAGCCAGGCGAGACCGGCCGCGAGGTCGGAAATGCCGAGCGGAATGGTGAGCACCCAGAGCACGAGATCCCGCCCCTTGTCGAGCTTCGTCACCATGGTGGCCATGGCGAGCGCCAGCGCGACCTGGACCGGAACGACCACGAGGGTCAGCAGAAAGGTGTTGCGCACGGCGAGCGAAAAATTCAGGTCGCCCGCCATGCGCTGATAATTCTCCAGCGAAATCCCATCGCCCGTCGCCACCGACAGCCAGACCGTCTGAACGAGCGGCACGATGAAGAGCACGCCCAGGAAAACGACGGAGGGGGCGATCAGCGCATAGGGAATCCAGGACGCACGCGCGGGCATAACGCTTCTCCGTTTACCGCCAAGGCCGATCCGGCGGACGGATGCCCGCCGGATCATGGGTTTCGCTTATTGGACCGGGCAAGCGCCCTGGCTCGGCCTGTCGGGTGCCCAGCACGGAGCGCCGGTGTCCTTCATGAGGGTGTCGAGCACCTTGGCCTGCGCCTCGAGCACCTCCTTCACCGGTTCGTTGCGCAGAACGATGCGCTGGAACGTGTCAATGTAGACCTTGTTGAACTCGCCGCCCTTGGCGCCGAGGCCCACTGGAAGAAGCGATACGACCGCGTCCCTGGCGTTCTGCGTCGCGGCGACCGCTCCGGCCAGGAGCTTGATGCCCGGAGCGAGATCCTGAGGCAGATCGACTTTGACGACAGGGAAGAAGCCGACCTCCGCCGCCGTCGCAAGCTGCGTCTCGGGCTTGGTCATATGCTCGATCACCGCCACGCCGCCGGCACGGTTCGGGGCATCCTTCGGAATCGCCAGGCCGGCCACCACCGGCATGTACCCCCTGCCCTTCGGGCCCGCCGGGGCCGGGAAAGCCACGTACTGATCCGGCTGCAGAGCGAGCGCTTCCTTCACGCGGGCGATGTGATCCCACGCGATCCAAACCTCACCCGACAGCAGCGGCTCCTGCATGAAGTTGTAGTTCGTGGAATTCGGGTTCGATACGGCCCAGAGCTCCTTCATGGCGTTCCAGCCGGCCTCGGCATCCACCGACTTGAAAGGCGTGACGACTCCACCCGTGAAGGAGGGATAGAAATAACCCTGGAAGAACCGGGCCATGAGGCCCGTCGGGCCGGCAGGAAAGCCGAGGCGGCGCTGGCCGGTCTTATCGGCGATGTTCTTGGCCCATTGCTGGAGCTGCGCATAGGTCAGCGTGTTCACGTCGGCGCCCTCGGGGAGGTATTGAAGCGCCTGCTTGTTGGCCACCATCACGTAGGTCGCCTGCATCCAGGGAATGTATTGCTGCTGGCTCGTCCCGAGCTTTCCGAGTTCCATCAGGTTTTCCGGGATGCCGCGGTCGGCCAGCTTGGCCGCGACGTCGTCGATAGGCTGGAGATCCGCCTGAACATGCGGCTGAAGCTCGCCATGCAATGCTCCAACGACGCTCGCCGTGCGCTTGCCCGCCTGGGTCTCGGCCTTCATGCGGACGGCAAAGGCAGGCGGCTCGTCCACCACGTAGGTGGTTTTGCCGGGCAGGCCCTTCAGGAGCACGTCCCGGACCTTGGTGGCTTCTTCGATGGGACGAAGCTGCGTCGAGTAGAAGATCGTTTCCTGCGCCTCGGCAACGGTCAGGCCGCCGAAAAGGGCGGCCGCGGCGACGATGGCGCTAAGAGATACCGGATGCGTCATTTCCTTCCTCCGTTGGTCCCATTCTATTCGCACGCCGGCCCGGGCCCTGAAGGCCGAGTGCGTCAACCTAGCTCATCGGCCCATGGGTCCCTCTTGGAACCTGTTGAACCGGGAGAATGGTTTGCAGGCCGCGGAAGTCGCGCCCTGCCATGAGCCCATACTCTTTCAGAGCCCTGCTCCTCCGAGAGCCTCTGGCCGCATGCCGCCAGCATGTTGAGGCAAACGGGTGGTCCAAACCGTCCCGGCTCCATCGGCAAGGTGACGGCCACGGCCTCGGCCTTCCGGCGCCGCAAGCTGCGGGCCGCTGAACTCGGCCGGTAGTCGGTCGCCTTGGCGGCGGCTCGAAACCGCTCACGGGTGGCCGGCGCCACGTCCGAATAGCCTTCCAAGGCTCGTGACACGGTCGGGATGGACAATCCGAGCGATCGAGCGAGATGCTTCAGATTGGACAAGGGATGATGGCACTCCTCTATGAATCACATCACATCCGATAGGTTTTTGAGGGTCAAGGGATTTGTCCGGATATATCGTAGGGATGGCGGCCAGCCCCAGCGCCCTCGACCGGTGGGAACACAGTCCCGGAAGGCCCCGCGCGATGAATAAAGTGTGATTTGGTCTTTCCCCGCCAATCGGGGACATAAGGCTGGAAGTCGATTTTTGATCAGGGAGGATGCAATGAACAGGCGTATGTTCGAGACAGTAGCCCTCCTGGTGTTCGGTTGCGGCCTCCTCGTCTGGAGCATGGCACAGCGACCCGTCCCCATCGCGCAGGTGCGGGAGCAGGGAAAGCAGGCCATATCGGAACTCCGAGCGAGTTCTGGCTTTGTCCGCACCTCGGATCCAATCACGCTCTTTCAGACGTCTCTCCTTGAGGATGCACCTGCGAATGCCCAGCTGCGCCAAGTCGTCTATGTTCCGGCCTACTCGACCATCCGCATGACAAACGGCCATGCCAAGATCGACCTCGCCACGACCCTGAGCATTCACAATACCTCCGCCGAGAAGGCTCTCGTGCTGGAACGCGTCGATTATCACGATACCGACGGTCAGCTGATCCAGGCGTATCTGGATGCTCCAGCCACCCTCAAGCCCCATGGAGCCATTGAAATGTTTGTCGCAAGCAATGACCGCCGCGCCGGAATGGGAGCCAACTTCGTCGTCGAATGGGCAGCGGACGGTCCGATCAGCCAGCCCGTGATCGAAGCGGTGATGATCGGAAGACAGGGCAATGCCACCTATTCGTTCATCAGCGAAGGCCGACCGATACGAATCGTGCATCCGGAATGACTTAACGGCTGCTTTACTCGATTCGCTCTGCGTCCGATGAAGGCCAGTTGCCGTGCCCATCAGGCCTGACGGGGCGGCGAGCCAATCGGATCGTGCGTCCTGAGCACCGTCAGCACGCCGATTTTATCTGCCGGAGCCCTTGCACTCAGACATCGAGGTCAACCATATTGGGCGACATAGCACCAATCTCGGAGTTTCAACCCACACTCCCCGCCCGGAAGGAGATCGCTTAACCTATGTCCAGTGGCATGCCCCTCCTGGCCATCGTCCTCCTTCCCTTCATCGGAAGCCTCGTCGCTGTGTTCCTGCGGCAGGATGCCAGAAATGGCGCTGCTTTCCTGGCCGGGACCATCGCGCTGTGCGGCACCGTCCTGACTGCGGCCCAGTATCCGGCCGTCAAGGACGGGGGCCTCCTTCGCGCGAGCGTCGAGTGGCTTCCGACTCTGGGCCTTGACTTCACGCTCAGGATGAACGGCTTCACATGGCTCTTCGCCATGCTCGTCGTAAGCATCGGCTTCCTGGTAGCGCTCTACGCACGCTACTACATGTCGCCAGCCGATCCGGTGCCGCGCTTTTTCGCGTTTCTGCTCGCTTTCATGGGCGCGATGCTGGGCATCGTGCTTTCCGGCAACCTCATCCAGCTCGTCTTCTTCTGGGAGCTGACCAGCCTCTTTTCCTTTCTGCTCATCGGCTATTGGCATCACAATGCCAGTGCCCGGGAAGGCGCCCGCATGGCGCTGACGGTCACGGCGACGGGCGGCCTCTGCCTGCTCCTGGGCATCCTTTTGATCGGCCACATCGTCGGCAGCTACGATCTGGACCGCGTGCTGGCGTCCGGCGCGCGCATCCGCGGCAGCGATCTCTATTTGCCGGCCCTGATCCTCGTCTTGCTGGGTGCCCTGACCAAGAGCGCGCAGTTTCCATTCCATTTCTGGCTGCCGAACGCCATGGCGGCGCCGACACCGGTCTCGGCATATCTCCATTCCGCCACCATGGTGAAGGCAGGCGTATTCCTTCTCACGCTGCTCTGGCCCGTGCTTTCGGGGACGGAGGCATGGTTCTACATCGTAGTGACGGCAGGCCTCTCCACGCTGCTGATCGGCGCCTATGCGGCCATCTTCCAGCAGGACCTTAAGGGCCTGTTGGCCTATTCCACCATCAGCCATCTGGGTCTCATCACGCTCCTGCTCGGCCTGGGCAGTCCGCTCGCGGCGGTGGCGGCGATCTTCCACATACTGAATCACGCGACCTTCAAGGCTTCGCTCTTCATGGCCGCCGGCATCATCGACCATGAATCCGGCACCCGCGACATCCGTCGATTGAGCGGGTTATTCCGGTACATGCCGATCACCGCGACCCTCGCCATGGTCGCGGCAGCCGCCATGGCGGGCGTGCCACTGCTCAACGGCTTCCTGTCGAAGGAAATGTTCTTTGCCGAGGCCGCAGCGTTCCACGTCGATTCCTGGCTCGACCATTCCCTGCCCTATTTCGCCATGCTGGCGAGCGCCTTCAGCGTGGCCTATTCCCTGCGGTTCATCCATGGCGTGTTCTTCGGCCGTCCCGCGACGGACCTGCCCCGCACGCCGCACGAACCGCCCCACTGGATGCGCTTTCCCATCGAGCTTCTGGTGCTGGTGTGCCTGCTCGTCGGCATATTGCCTGCCCTGACCATCAAGCCATTCCTCTCGACCGCAGTCCGGTCGATCCTGGGTCCGGAGACGCCGTATTACAGTCTCGCCATATGGCATGGGTTCAATGAGCCCTTGATGATGAGCGTCATCGCCCTTGTCGGCGGCATTCTCCTGTATTGGCTGCTGCAGCGCCACCTTGCGAAGGGAATCGAGGGCCCACCCGTGATGCGTCGCTTCAAGGGCCAGCGCATCTTCGAGCGCATTCTCGTCGCGGTGTCGTGGCGATGGGCGCGCTCCCTCGAGCGCTTGCTGGGAACGCAGCGCCTCCAGCCGCAATTGCGGCTGCTCGTGGCCTTCGCCGTTCTCGCGGCGCTCTGGCCGCTCTACAAATATGGGTTCGATGCAGGCGCAGATACGGGCACGGCCTTCGACCCCGCCTTCCTTCTCCTCTGGATCGTCGGCGGCCTGTGCGCCATCGGCGCGGCTCATCAGGCCAAGTATCACCGCCTGGCCGCCATGGTGCTGATGGGCGGAGCGGGCCTGGTGACCTGCGTGACCTTCATCTGGTTCTCGGCCCCTGACCTTGCCATCACCCAGCTCCTCGTCGAGATCGTCACGACCGTGCTGCTGCTCCTCGGACTGCGCTGGCTGCCCAAGCGCATCGAGATTCCCGGCGAGGACCTCACGGCGGGGTTCCGGTCCAGGATGCGCCGCGGCCGGGACCTTGCCCTTGCCATTGCGGCTGGTACGGGCATGTCGCTGATCGTCTATGCGATCCTCACCAAACCGCTCCCGGACACCATCTCACGGTACTTCGTCGAGAATGCCTATGCGAAGGGCGGCGGCCGCAACGTGGTCAATGTCATCCTGGTCGACTTCCGCGGCTTCGACACCTTTGGCGAGATCGTGGTGCTTGCCGTGGTGGCGATTACCGTCTTCTCCTTGCTGCGCCGTTTCCGGCCCGCTCAAGACAGTGTCGACGCCCCGGAGCAGCAGCAGGTGCAGGATGCGTATGACAGGGCGACACCGGAACGGGCCGTCGGCGACACCCTCTCCGACTATCTCACGATCCCGGGGATCATCATGCAGTGGCTCTTCCCGGTCATCGGAGTGGTCGCAGTCTATCTCTTCCTTCGCGGGCATGATCTGCCGGGCGGCGGCTTTGCAGCCGGCGTCACGATGTCCATTGCCCTCGTCCTTCAGTACATGGCGGGCGGAACCCGATGGATCGAGGCGCGGTTGCGGATCCTGCCCATCCGATGGATGGGCCTTGGTCTGCTCTGCGCCGCCCTGACGGGCATCGGCGCGTGGGCGTTCGGGCATCCCTTCCTCACCTCGTATTTCCAGTACCTGGAATTGCCCGTCATCGGAAAAACGCCCGCCGCCACCGCGCTCCTGTTCGACCTCGGAGTCTTCGCGGTTGTGGTGGGCGCGACGGTGCTCATCCTGATCGCCATGGCCCACCAGTCCGTCCGCTCTCCGCGCGCGGCCCGCACGCCCCAGCCCGCAGCGACACCCACGCCGACAAGGGAGAACGCATGATGGAACTTATTGTCGCGATCGCGATCGGCATCCTGACCTCTTCAGGCGTATGGCTTCTTCTGCGCCCGCGCACGTTCCAGGTCATCATCGGCCTGTCCCTGCTCTCCTATGCGGTGAACCTGTTCATCTTCAGCATGGGACGGCTGCGGATCGGAGCGGCGCCCGTTCTCAAGAGCGCCGAGGCCGTTGATCCTGCACTCTACGCCGATCCGCTGCCGCAGGCTCTGGTTCTCACGGCCATCGTCATCAATTTCGCGATGACAGCCCTGTTCCTGGTGGTGCTACTGGCCTCCCGCGGTCTCACGGGCACCGATCACGTGGATGGTCGGGAGGACGCGTAATGATGGCTTGGACCGATCAGCTGATCATCGTGCCGATCCTTCTTCCGCTCGTGACAGGCGCCGTGATGCTTCTTCTCAACGAGCGCCGCCGCGCCCTCAAGGGCGCAATCGGGATTGCCGCGGCGCTGGCCCTGCTCGCCGTCGCGCTCATGCTGCTGCGCATGGCCGACATGTCGCCCGCAGAGGCGGGAGCATCGTCCTTGCGGGTGTACCGGCTCGGAGACTGGTCCGCGCCCTTCGGCATCGTGCTCGTGCTCGATCGCCTCTCCGCCCTGATGCTGGTGCTGACGAGCGTCCTGGGCCTTGCGACCCTCCTGTATTCCCTCGCGCGATGGCATCGGGCCGGACCGAGATTCCATACTATTTTTCAGCTCCAGCTCATGGGCCTCAACGGCGCGTTCCTGACAGGCGACATCTTCAATCTCTTCGTGTTCTTCGAGGTCCTTCTTGCCGCGTCCTACGGCCTCGTGCTGCACGGCGCCGGGCTCCTCCGGGTCAGGGCAGGACTTGCATATATCGTCATCAATCTGACGGCCTCCCTGCTCTTCCTGATCGGCGCATGCCTTGCGTATGGAGTGACCGGCACGCTCAACATGGCGGATCTCGCCAGACTCATACCGGCTCTCTCGGCCGAAGATTCGACTCTTCTGGCGGCTGCGGCGGCGATCCTTGGCACTGCCTTCCTGATGAAGGCCGGGGTGTGGCCTCTGAATTTCTGGCTCCCGACGACCTATGCGGCCGCCTCCGCGCCGGCCGCGGCCATGTTCGCGGTCATGAGCAAGCTCGGAATCTATGTCGTGCTGCGCCTCTGGACATTGCTGTTCGGGGCGGATGCAGGCGCGCTGGCCGGGTTTGGAGCCAACTGGATGCTGTTCGCAGGAATGCTCACCATCGTGTTCGGTACGGTTGGAGTCCTTGCGTCGCAATCCATGCCGCGCCTCGCCGGATGCAGCGTCCTCGTGTCGTCGGGAACGCTCATTGCGGCCCTTGGCACGGGAAGCGACGCGATCATCGGCCCAGCGCTGTTTTACCTCGTCAGCTCCACTCTGGCGATCGCGGCATTCTTCCTGCTCGTCGAACTGGTCGAGCGGATGCGCGATCCCGGCGCGGACGTCCTGGCGGTTACGATGGAAGCCTATGGCGACGACGATATCGGCGAAGAGGAAGTCGGCGTCGCCATTCCTGCCACCATCGCCCTTCTCGGCGGCAGCTTCATCGCCTGCGCCCTGCTTCTGGCGGGCCTGCCTCCGCTGTCCGGGTTCGTGGCGAAATTCGCCCTGATGGCCGCAATGTTGAAATCCGATGCGGCGATCCGTGTTTCGACATGGGTCCTGATCGGCCTTCTCACCGTTTCTGGCCTGGCGACGCTGATCGCCATGACCCGAAGCGGCATCAGTTCCTTCTGGGCACGCATCGACGACAGCGTACCCCGGGTCCGCATCGTCGAGATGGCGCCAGTTCTCGCGCTCCTGCTCCTCTGCCTGGGCCTCACCATCGGGGGCGGCCCGGTGCTGCGCTACATGGAGGCGACGAGGCAGTCCCTCAAGTCCCCTCAGGCCTATGTGACGGGGGTGCTGCCGGTTGCCAACTACGGAACCGTTCACGAGGAGAAGAGCCCGTGAGCTGGCTTTTGCCCTATCCGCTGCTCTCAGCCGCCCTGTTCGCGCTGTGGCTTCTTCTGAATCAGTCCATCTCGCCGGGCCATCTGGTGATGGGCGCTCTGCTCGCCGTCCTGGCCTCCTGGACCATGGCGGCCCTGCGGCCCGAGAAGCCGCATGTCGGGCGTCCCATGAAGGCCTTGCGCCTGATGGCCTTGGTGCTGATCGACATCCTCCGCTCGAATATCGATGTCGCCCGGATCATCGTTCGCTCACGCGAGCCCGGGGTCAATGCGGGATTCATGACGATCCCGCTCGATATGCGCAGCCACCACGGCCTCGCGGTGCTTGCCATCATCATCACGTCGACACCCGGCACGATCTGGGTGAACTACGATGCGGCGAAAAGCACGCTGTTGCTGCATGTGCTCGACCTGGTCGACGAGGCCGTGTGGATGCGCCTCATCAAGGGCCGCTATGAGCGGTTGCTGATGGAGATCTTCGAATGAGCGCCCTCGTTCTCAGCTGGTCCATCCTCGCCGCGCAGGTCATGCTGGGACTCGCCATGTGCTGCGCCACCTACCGCCTCATGATCGGCCCGCGGGCTCAGGATCGCATCCTGGCTCTGGATACGCTCTACGTGAACGCGATGCTGATGCTGCTGACTTTCGGCGTCCGGGTCGGTGACACGCTCTACTTCGAGGCCGCTCTCGCCATCGGTCTTCTCGGTTTCGTCGCCACTGTGGCACTTGCGAAATTCCTCATGCGCGGAGAGGTCATCGAATGAGCGGAACGGGTGATTTGCCGGTCTGGGCCGCGCTGCTGACCGGGTTTTTCCTGCTGCTGGGCGCAGCCGTCACTTTGATCGGGTCCATCGGCCTCCTGCGGCTCGGGAATTTCTACTCTCGTGTCCATGCTCCTACGCTTGGTACGACGCTTGGCATGGCCAGCATCCTGATCGGATCGGCGCTCTGCTTCAGCGTGCTTGAAGCCCGGCCGGTGGTTCATGAGATTCTGATCGCCGTCTTCGTGATCGTGACCACCCCGGTGACCCTGATGCTCCTTGTCCGCGCCGCACTCTACCGGGACCGCATCGAGGGCAGCAGCGACGTCCCACCCTCGGATCCCATCGAGGATCAGATCCCGCCGGGAACCGGGTAAGCGGTCTGGAAGGATCCGGATTGAGGGCGCGAGGGGTTGAATTCGCCCCCTCGGGTCCTTCGACGACGCCTAACCCACAGGTTTGCGCAGCCGCACTCCCGGGCCGGCATCCCCGGACGGGATCAGCAGCGCCCCGCCATCCTCGAAGGCCGCCACGACCTGTGCCGCGGTCCCAGGGTTCAGGGAGTGACGCTCGTTTTCGAAATCGCGAATCGTACTGCGCGAAACCTTGGCGCGCTCGGCCAGCTCCTCCTGGGTCCAGCCCAGGAGACCACGAGCGGCACGGCACTGTTCAGGGGACAGACGCGACATTCAAATTGTTCTAGCGCGGACGGCATGTTGTCCATTTCGGCTGAGGCTAGAGCGCCCTCTTCGTGAGCGCAAGATGCACTTCACCCTATGTCGCGTGCAGGCTCACCCGCGCCGTCCGCACCCCTGCTCCGCCTTGCGCAGCATCGCGGTGAAACCCTTTAGGGCAAAATGGTAGGTAGTTTTGTTGCCTCGCCTCGACTGAGCTTCGATGATCGCCGTGCGTCCCTTCTTGAGGGCGCGCACGAACTCGGCCTCCCGCTCTGTCCGGCGCAGCCATGCGTACTTGCCCCGCGGGATCATGTTGAAGACCTTTCCGTCCACCTCGACATGGACGGCCACCGGTGCGAGCTCGTAACCTGTCTGCAGGCTCGCTTCCGTCCGGACCTTGCCGCGCTTGAGGGAGCGGACGAACAAGGTCACGCGTCCATGATCGAGATGGTCAGGCCTTTTCGACGCAGCGTCGGAAAACACGTAGCAGGCAGAGGCGTTGTTGTCCCTGGTTCTCCAAGCACTCCAGCTTTCGCTCGAACCAAGCATGCGAGGGCTCTGCGCAAGGGCGCAGGTGCTCGAAAGGGCGACGATTGCGAGAGCCGTGCTGGTAACTTTCATCTACGAGATACTCACCTTCGAGGTTTCGGAAGCCTGCAAACTTCCAAGGTGAGGTTACCCATTGGTAAATTTCACGGCACAAATTATCCGACGCTTGAAAGCATCCGGATTTCGCAAGCCCGCGCAATGGGATGATGCCTCATCAACAGCTTGTGAGTTGATCGGCTGCTCATCAACTCACGCTCGCGGCCCCCGAGCCTTTTCGTTCAGAAGGGCTACTGAAGTCTCTCGGCTTGTGCGGCCATGACCTTGGCTGCCCTCGTCAGGGCCAGCAGGGTTTGAGCATGCAGTTCGCCCGTCACCTGCAATCCAGCCGCACGCTGAAATTCTTCGATCGCCTGCCGTGTCGATTGCCCGATCACTCCATCCGCATCGAGGGTTCCAAAGCGGAGTTGCGTCAGCGCATGCTGAGCGGCCATGACGTCCTCCTTCGTAGGACGTGGCGTGATGCTTAATACGTGCGGCGAGATTCCGCCCGTGGAGGATAGGCTCGAGCCTTCCCGTTCCTTCACCTGCTCCAGCGCCGCATCTGCCTCCTTCGCCCGTATCGAGAGACGCTGTATCTCCGATCGGGCCGTCGCGAGTTCGCCACGCAGGCCTGCAATGTCCCTCGCGCTTTCCTCTGCTTTCTGAAGCAGTGCGGCATTCCGGGTCTGGTAATCCTGCAGAGCGGTGCTCTGCACCCGCAACTGATCCTCCAGCACGGTGTAGGATTGGGACGAGTGGAAATAGGCGCCCCAGCCCGCAATTCCTAAGAGGGCCAAAGCAAGGGCGATCATGCGATTTGATATGGGAGCAGCCCCTCTCTGGTTCAGAGTCACGGTGCCTCCTTTGCGATTCAGATTGGCAGGAATGTCTCGCAACAACGTAGGGAAAATCATGGTCAAACCGTGACCTTCCTCTTCATACCAATCGCGGGAGCAGCGGGCCTTCGGAACGCGCCTGGGGACCGTCCCGATATGTCCCTGACGATTGCCCCACCTCTCGGGTGCACACGAGACATCGGAATTCCGATTTCCGCATTACGCTTTTGCCTTGTCACTCGGGGGCCATATTGATTCATTCTGCGCGTGGCCATGTATGGCCGCGTACGACAAGCACGGGGAGAAATGATGTCGCCGAGGTACGGATCAGAGCAGAAGAGATACAGCCATATCGTCACCCTGGGACTTGCCGTCGGGGCTGCCATGGGATGGAGCCTGTGGTTCGTCTCCGACCAGCAATCCGACCAAATTGAGCGGGAACTCAAGGAACAAGTCGCCACTCTGGCCCAAAGCCAGATTCGGCTGCTGCACGAGCGGGAGATTGCAGAAGCCGCGAAGGCTGACGTGACGTCTCTCCAGTCTCAAGCCCTCGCCCTACGGGAGGAGATCAAAGAACTGTCGCAGCGCCGCGAGCACATGCGGGCGGCCCTCGGTACGGATCGGAGCGAGGCTGATCACATCACTGCGGGCCCGGATGATGCGGGCGTATCCGAGACGGGGTCGACGATCACTCTGGATCATCCCGAGAGCACCTTCGTCGCAACGGCCCAGAAGGCCCTCACCAAACTTGGCTATGGCCCGCTGACCGCAGACGGCATCATGGGGCCGAACACGCGCCAGGCCATCGAGGCGTTCCAATACAAGAACGGCCTGCCTGTGACCAGAGAACTCGACGCGCCGACTCTGAAGCGCCTGGGAGAGGCCGATATCGTGGCTGCGACCGACTGACCGGCGTGCCCGAAGCCCAGATCGGCGGACATTGGCATACCGAACGTTATACTTTTGCAACTCGTTTGCGGTACACGCTTCCTTTGGCTCGGCGCCTTGTGTATCCCTTACCCCACCTCTTTTCCTTTGGGAGTTCGCGAGCAATGAGCCTTGAATCCGTACGTGCGTTTCTCGCCCAGAATGCGCCGGACATCGAGATCATAGAGATGAAGACGAGCACTGCCACGGTGGCGCAGGCGGCGGAGGCTCACGGTGTGGAACATGGTCGGATCGCCAAGACCCTGTCGCTCCGCGTGGGCGAGCGCAATTTCCTGGTCGTGACCAGAGGCGATGCCCGTCTGGACAACCGCAAGGTGAAGGCCACGTTCGGAGGAAAGGCGTCGATGCTGGATGCCGAAGCGGTTCACTCTCTCACCGGCCATCCCGTCGGAGGCGTTTGCCCGTTCGGTCTCGCGACACCGCTGCCCGTTTATTGCGACATCTCCCTGAAGGCCTTCGACGAAGTCGTGCCGGCAGCCGGCTCGACCCATACAGCCGTGCGGATCTGCCCGGACCGGATGGCCTCCCTGGTCGGTGCGGATTGGGTCGATGTCTGCCAGGAGCCCTCCTCCGCATAGAACGAAGGAGGCAAACATCACAATGCCGGTGACATAACCTTGAGCATTATTGCCTGCCCAGGATGGCTTGGCTAACATCTTGTTATGTCTGATCAAAACACCCATCGCCGGGAGCGACGCCCTTACAAGGATCTGCGATCTTTTCGCGCTGGTCTTAGGTCTGGGCCTGCTGAGCATGGCGCTCAACGTCGTTCGTGTTTGGGCTCGTCGCGCCACTGCTGGTGATGGCGCGGCTCCACCGATCATTAACCTGCTGCGGCTAAATTTGTGCGGTTGACGGGGTTGCCTCGACGGTCAACGGTGTTTAGCAAGACCCCTTCATCGATCGAGGATCAAACCACTTCGGAGGAGCCTGAATGCCCCACGAAGCATATTGTGTTGCCTATCGCGATAGTCGCTGGTCGGTTCTTCACCGGGGTCGGGATCTCGGGGCGTTTCACTTTCGCACGACCGCGCTCAAATTCGCCGTAACCTCTGCGTACCGCGCTGGGGCATCAGCCCACCAGAACGTCTACGTTCTCGATCGCAATGGTGCACTCTACACCGTATGGAACTGGACGAGGGATCTCATCAGTCTGGACGCCGATTGAGGAGCTCATCGCCACGATGGGCGGGAACGGGGCTCGGGTGGACGAGCATCACCGGATTGTTTCGATGCAAGAGCTTTAGTGCAAATCCCGAGGACCGAGCCATGTCTGAAGGATTCTCTTCGACAGGATGTTGGCGGCTATAACCGAACGCTCCACCCCGTCGACAGCATTCCGGAATGATCGACACCTGCCGCCTATTCGGGAGCGAACGCTGCCCCGACACTCTTCAGCTCCATGCGAGCCTTGGGATCCAGCGTCATGATTCTCAGAACGGGCGGAACGATCAATCCGGCCATCGAGGCAACCACCGCACAGGTCAACAAAACCGCCATGTGAGTTCTCCCTTCGGGCGAATCCGCCCCTGCAGGAGAGACTTTGGGACCCCATGCTTGCGGGAGGCTTGCAACATTGCGGCGGGAGGCCTTCAGGAGCGAAGCTGGCGTTACGGCGCCAGCATACTCGGTTGAAGACGCCCTTTTTTCAAACCCAGCCGCCGTCCACGAGGTAGGTTTGGGCCGACATGGCGCTGGAATCGTCCGAACCGAGGAACAGGGCGAAATTTGCGATGTCCTGCGGCACGAGCTTGCGTTTCACGCATTGGCGCTTCAGCAACTCATTCTCGCCTTCGGGCGTGAGCCACAGGTCGATCTGGCGCTGCGTCATGATCCAGCCCGGGACGATGCAGTTGACGCGGATGTTCTTCGGTCCAAGTTCCCGGGCGAGAGCGCGGGTCAGGCCGACGACGGCGGATTTCGCGGTTTTGTAGGCGACGAAGGAATCGTCGCTCACCATGTAGCTGGTCGATCCCATGTTGATGATCGATCCCTCGCCTGCTTTCTCCATATCCGGCAGCACGGACTGGGCCGCGAAGAACTGGTGGTCGAGATTGGTGGCGAAGCGTTCCCGCCAATACTCGGGCGTGACCTGATCGATGGTGTGACGATCATCCCTGGCCGCGTTGTTGACGAGAATGGTAATCGGGCCGATCGCCTGGCTCGCGCGGCGGATGGCAGCTTGCAGTGCTGGGATGTCACGCACGTCGTTGTGTTCGAAATGAACCCGTTCACCAAGTTCCCTCGCTAGGGCCTCACCCGCTTCGGCGTTGTAGTCGAGGATCGCGACCTTGCTGCCCTGCGCATGGAAGGATCGAGCGATGCTCTCGCCGATGCCGCTGGCACCGCCCGTGATGAGAACCGTCTTGCCCTTCAGGGAGCCGTAAATGGTCTGGGTCATGGAACTCTCGTCTTGGTGTGAAGCAGTCTTGGCGTTGCAGCGCTAGCGCTGCAACGCCGTTCTTCGAAGGAGCTTATTCGCTTCCCTTCGTCTTCGGTACGTAGGGGCCGTTGCCGTCGAAGGTATAGGCGGTCTTGACCGTGGTGTAGAACTCCTGCGCATAGCGGCCCTGCTCGCGCGGGCCGTAGCTCGAGCCCTTCCGGCCGCCGAACGGCACGTGATAGTCCACGCCCGCCGTCGGCAGGTTCACCATCACCATACCGGCCTCCGCATGCCGCTTGAAGTGGCTGGCATATTTCAGGCTCGTGGTGCAGATGCCCGACGACAGGCCGAACGGCGTATCGTTGGCGATCTCGAGCGCCTCGTCATAATCCTTCGCCTTGATGATCGTCGCCACGGGCCCGAAGATCTCCTCGCGGGCCACGCGCATCTTGTTGTCCACATCCGTGAACAGAGCCGGAGAGAGGTAGAAGCCGGGCGCGTCGCGCTTCAGCAGTTCACCGCCCGCCACGAGCTTGGCGCCCTCTTCCTGGCCGATGCGGATGTACTTCAGATCCTGATCGAGCTGGCTCTGATCCACCACCGGGCCGATATGGGTCCCGCTCTTGAGGGCGTCGTCGACCACGAGCCCCTGCATCCGCTCCTGCATGGCGGCCACGAAGCGGTCGTGAATGCCCGCCGTCACGATCAGTCGCGAGGAGGCCGTGCAGCGCTGGCCGGTGGAGAAGAACGCGCTGTTGACGGCGCACTCGACCGCCACCTTCAGGTCGGCATCGTCGAGCACGACCATCGGGTTCTTGCCGCCCATCTCGAGCTGGACCTTCTTCATCGGATCCGTGGTGATGCAGGTCTGGGCCACGCGGCGCCCGGTGGGCACCGAGCCGGTGAAGGAGATGGCCGACACCTTCGGGCTCTGCAGCATGGCCTCACCGACCACGGAACCCTTGCCCATGACGAGGTTGAACACACCGGCCGGGATTCCGGCGCGGATGATGATCTCGGAGAGCGCGTGGGCGGAGGCCGGCACCAGCTCGGCCGGCTTGAACACCACCGTGTTGCCGTAGGCGAGCGCCGGGGCGATCTTCCAGGCGGGAATCGCGATGGGGAAGTTCCAGGGGGTGATCAGGCCCACCACACCAACCGGCTCGCGGGTGATCTCCACGTCGATGGCCGGACGTACCGAAGGCAGCTTCTCGCCGGCCAAGCGCAGGCATTCGCCGGCGAAGAAATGGAAGATCTGGCCGGCGCGGGCGACCTCGCCGATGCCCTCGGGGAGTGTCTTGCCCTCCTCGCGGGAGAGCAGGCGGCCAAGCTCTTCCTTGCGGGCGAGGATCTCGTCGCCCACAGCCTTGAGGATATCGTGGCGGGTCTGGATGGAAGAATGCGCCCAGGCGGGGAAGGCCTCATAGGCCGCATCGATCGCCTTCTGCGCCTCTGCCGCCGAGGCGCGGGCGAATTCGCCGATCACGTCACCGGTGTTCGACGGATTGAGGTCCGGCGAAGCCTCGGACGCGGCAACCCATTCACCCGCGATATAGTTCTTGGTCATCAGAATTTCTCCATTCCATCTGCAGAGCCCAGATGCGCCCTGCCCCGCCGAAAGGCAAGAAGGCAGCGAATCCCACCCGAACCCGGAGTTCCCGCCGCGAAGCGCGGGCTGTTGTGTTACTTCTTCCGGTTGTAAACGTCGAGGGATACGGCTGCGAGCAGCACCAGCCCCTTGATGACCTGCTGGTAGTCGATTCCGATACCCAGAATCGACATGCCATTGTTCATGACACCCATGACGAAGGCGCCTATCACGGCGCCCGTAACCTTGCCGACGCCCCCGGTGGCCGAGGCGCCTCCGATGAACACCGCCGCGATCACGTCGAGCTCGAATCCGAGGCCGGCCTTCGGGGTCGCGGTGTTCAGGCGGGCGGCGAAGATGAGGCCCGCCAGGCCCGCCAGCACACCCATATTCACGAAGGTCAGGAAGGTGAGGCGCTCCGTCTTGATGCCCGAGAGCTTCGCGGCCTTCTCATTGCCGCCCAGTGCATAGATGCGTCGGCCGATGGTCGTGCGGTTGGTCACGAAAGCGTAAAGCGCGATCAGCACGGCCATGATGACCAGCACGTTCGGCAGCCCGCGATACGTCGCCAGCTGGTAGCAGAAGGCGGTCACGAGAACGGCCAGAAGAGCGTTCTTGAACGCGAAGAGGCCGAAGGGGGCGGTTTCGACGTTATGCTTCAACTGGTTGGCGCGGCTGCGGATGCTGAAGTAGATCAGGGCCGCGACGCTCGCGAGGCCCAGGAACAGGGAGGTATAGTTGAAGCCTTCCCCACCGAACACATCCGGGATGAAGCCCGAGCTGAGGCGTTGGAAGACCACGGGGAACGGGCCGACCGACATGCCCCCCAGAAGGGCCAGCGTCAGGCCCTTGAACACGAGCATTCCGGCGAGCGTCACGATGAAGGACGGCACTTTGAAATAGGCCACCCAATATCCCTGGGCCGCACCGATCAGGCCGCCGACGATCAGGCACGCGATGGTCGTCGTGACCGGGTCGATGCCGTAGCGCACCATCATCACGGCCGCCAATCCGCCCACGAATCCCACGATGGACCCGACCGAGAGATCGATGTGCCCGGCCACGATGACGAGCAGCATGCCCAGGGCCATGATGACGATGTAGCTGTTCTGCAGGACCAGGTTCGTGAGATTCAAAGGTCTCAGCAGCGTGCCGTCGGTCACGACCTGGAAGAACAGCATGATGGCCAGGAGCGACAGCAGCATCCCGTAATCCCGGAAATGGGCTTTCGCGAATTCGAGCCAGGATGTCTGGTGGGGGGGGTGAAGCTCTTCGGCGGTTCTCGTATCCATCTCAGCGCCTCCCCGACTTGACGATAGCGTGCATGATCTTTTCCTGCGAGGCCTCGGCCGATTCGAACTCGGCCACGATGGAGCCCTCGTTCATCACGTAGATCCTGTCGCACATGCCCAGCAGCTCCGGCATTTCGGACGAGATCATGAGAACACTCTTGCCGGCATCGGCCAACCCATTGATGATCGTGTAGATTTCGTATTTGGCACCCACGTCGATGCCGCGGGTCGGCTCGTCCAGGATCAGGATCTCCGGGTTCGAGAAGAGCCACTTGCTCAGGACGACCTTCTGCTGGTTGCCACCCGACAGGTTGACCGCCTCCTGAAACACGTTCGAAGAGCGGATCCTCATCCGGGCGCGGTAATCATTGGCGACGGCGAGTTCTTGGATATCGTCGATGACGAGGTTCTTCGAAACCCCTGCCAGATTCGCCAGGGTGATGTTCTTGCGGATATCCTCTTCGAGGACGAGCCCGTAGGTCTTCCGGTCCTCGGTAGCGTAGGCGATCCCGTTCGAGACGGCCTTCTCGACCGTGCTCACGTCGATCTCCTTGCCGCGCAGCCGGACGCGCCCGGAGATGTTCTGGCCATAGCTTTTTCCGAAGAGGCTCATGGCGAACTCGGTGCGCCCTGCCCCCATCAGGCCCGCGATTCCGACGATCTCGCCGCGCCGCATGTGCAGGTTGACGTTCTTGACCACCTGGATATTCGAATGGAGCGGATGGTAGGCCGTCCAGTCTTCCACCTGGAAGATCGTTTCGCCGACACGGGATTCCCGCTTCGGGTAACGATCCGCCATGGTGCGCCCGACCATGCCGCGGATGATGCGGTCCTCGCTGATGGTCTCTGCCCGGCAATCCAGGGTTTCGACGGTGCTGCCGTCCCGCAGGACGGTGATGGAATCCGCGACCTTCGAGATTTCGTTGAGCTTATGCGATATCAGGATCGAGGAGATGCCCTGTGCCTTGAACTGCAGGAGAAGGTTCAGGAGCGCATCGCTGTCTTTCTCGTTCAGGCTCGCCGTCGGCTCGTCCAGGATGAGAAGTTTCACCTTCTTGGAGAGCGCCTTGGCGATCTCGACCAGCTGCTGCTTGCCCACACCGATATTGGTGACCAGGGTCTCCGGGGACTCGCCGAGGCCCACCATCTTGAGCAACTCCTTCGTGCGCGCGAAGGCGGCCGACCAATCGATGACGCCGTAAGTGGCCCGCTCATTGCCGAGGAAAATGTTTTCCGCGATCGACAGGAGCGGCACCAGGGCCAGTTCCTGGTGAATGATAATGATGCCGACCTGCTCGCTGTCGGCGATGCCCTTGAAGCGGCGCTCCTGGCCTTCGTAGACGATCTGGCCGGAATAGGAGCCGTGCGGGTAAACTCCGCTCAGAACCTTCATCAGGGTGGATTTCCCCGCACCGTTCTCGCCGACCAGGGCGTGGATCTCACCGGCTTTGACGGTGATGTTCACGTTGTCCAGGGCCTTCACGCCCGGGAACGTCTTGGTGATCCCTCGCATCTCAAGGATCGCATTCATCGATCAAACCTCAGGCAGCTCAAGGAAGGCGCAAGCCATTCTGGAAATGAGCAAGGACCCTGCGCCGGAGCGCAGGGTCCTCCCCCCGTTCAAGGCCTACTTGAACTGGTCTTCCTTGTAGTAGCCGCTGCCGACCAGAACTTCCTTCCAGTTCGAGGCATCGACGCTGACGGGCTTCAGAAGGTAGGCCGGAACGACCTTCACGCCGTTCTCATAGGTCTTGGTGTCGTTCACCTCGGGCTGCTTGCCCGACAGAACTGCATCCACCATGTTGGCCGTGACCTTCGCGAGATCGCGGGTATCCTTGAACACCGTCTGGGTCTGTTCCTTGGCCAGGATCGACTTGATGGAGGGCACTTCCGCATCCTGCCCGGTGATGACCGGCATGGGCTGCTGCGCCGATCCATACCCGACGCCCTTCAGGGAGGAGATGATGCCGATGCTCAGGCCGTCATAGGGCGAAAGGACCGCGTCCACCCGCTTGTCCGTGTAATAGGCGCTCAGCAGGTTATCCATGCGGGCCTGGGCGACGGCGCCGTCCCAGCGCAGGGTCGAGACCTTGTCCATCCCCATCTGCCCGCTCTGCACCTTGAGCTTGCCGCTCTTGATGTAGGGCTCCAGCACCGACATGGCGCCGTTATAGAAGAAATAAGCGTTGTTGTCGTCGGGAGAACCGCCGAAGAGCTCGATGTTGAACGGGCCCTTTCCTTCCTTGAGGCCCAGAGCCTTCTCGATATAGCCGCCCTGCAGCACGCCGACCTGGAAGTTGTCGAAGGTGGTGTAGTAGTCGACATTCTTGGAATTGCGGATCAGGCGGTCATAGGCAATGACCTTGATGCCCTTGTCGGCGGCCTGCTGCAGGGCATCCGACAGGGTCGTGCCGTCGATGGAGGCGATCACCAGGACCTTGACGCCCTTGGTGATCATGTTCTCGATCTGGGCGAGCTGGTTCGGGATGTCGTCCTCGGCGTATTGGAGATCGACGTTGTAGCCCTTCTCCTTCAGCGCCTTGACCATGTTGTTGCCGTCGTCGATCCAGCGCGCGGACGACTTCGTGGGCATTGCCACGCCGACGGTTCCCTTATCCTGCGCAAAAGCCGGGCCGAGAAGGCCCGCAGCGCCGAGCGCCAGCGCCGCAATTGCAGTCGTGAAAGTCCTCAAGGTCGTTCTCCCTTATGGTCCCATGGCCGAGCCGAGCGGTCCAAGGTTGTGCCGGCTCATATCTAGAGTTCCGATACGGCGGGCCTAGGCGGCTCAGGCTGTCCTCCTGGCGAGGAGCGTCGTCCAAGCACCGGCGTCTTGAGCGGACCCTTCTTCAGGGGCCCTTGTTGGATTGCATATCAGGCGATTTATCCGGGAATGTCACGTGCTCAATCGCCCAATAATACTATAATACTATTTTGACGTGGAGAAGTGCCCTACGCCGATGACATGGAGTCCGGGCAGATGCCGCTCGGAACGCCTAGTCGTTTGAAAATGCGTGGGTTTCAATGGCGACCAGGGCACTCCCGCCATGCTTGATCCGGACGCGTTCGGCCGCCTGGACGATCAAGGCCGTCATGGCTTCGCTGGCTGTCCGGGGTTCCTGCCGCTCAATCGCGTCGAAGACGGCCTGATGCTGCTGCATGACGTTCACGAAGCTGTCGTCGCTCGAAACAGGCGAGCTGATCGTGAAGGATGTCGCCAGCGCCGCGCCGATGACGGAGCCGATGGATTGCAGGAACGGATTGCCCGAGGCCTCGAGGATGGCCTGATGGAACGCCAAGTCGGCCTTGGTGAAGCCCTGCCGGTTGGTCGCACAGCCATACATGGCCTGGAGGGCGCCGCGCATGTTCTCCAGCTGCTTGGGGCTGCGCCGCAGGGCCGCGGTGGCGCAGGCGAATGGTTCGAGGGTCTGCCGGATCTCGAAAAGCCATCCGAGAAACTGGGCGTCGACACCCATCTCGAGATGCCAGTCGAGAATATCGGCATCGAACATGTTCCAGTTGTTCCGGTCCAGAACCCGCGTCCCGACCTTGGTCTTGGATTCGATGAGGCCTTTCGCGGCTAGGGTCTTCAGGGCCTCGCGCAGGGCCGTCCGGGAGACGCCGAACAGCTCCATCAGTTCGGCATCGCCCGGCAGGATGCTGCCGACCGGGAACCGTCCCCTCATGATGTTCTGGCCGATGCCATGGGCCACGAGATCGTGGGCCGACCGCGTTCTCGCTGGCTTCTGTAGATCGTTTGCCAAAACCATGATGCTACTCTTGAGCCTCTACCTTGTTCGGGCCGACGCCGCCGACAGCCCCTTCTGAAGAACGATGAAAGCGAACAGAAGCGCTCCGATCGCGATCTTGGTCCACCAGGAACTCAAGGTCCCGTCGAACGTGATGTAGGTCTGGATCAACCCCTGGATGAGCACGCCGACCAGCGTGCCGATGATCGTCCCGGAGCCGCCCGTCAGGAGGGTGCCGCCGATGACCACGGCAGCGATCGTGTCGAGCTCGACCCCGGTCGCTGCAAGGGAATAACCTGCGGAGGTGTAAAAAGAAAAGACGATTCCCGCCAGGGCTGCCAGAAAACTCGACAGCATGTAGATCCTGATAGTGGTCTTCCCCACGGGAATACCCATCAGCTGAGCCGAGGTCCTGTTGCCGCCGAGGGCGTAGACATTGGCGCCGAACCGGGTGAAATGCGCCAGCACGATCCCGAGAGCGAAGACCAGCAGCATCACCATCGCGATGAAGGTCAGGCGCCCTCCTCCCGGGAGCCGGAAAGCGATGTCGGTGATCTGCCCGTAGGCCGGGGCGTTGATGGCGATCGAATCCGTGGTGAGCACGAAGCACATGCCGCGCGCCAGGAACATCCCGGCCAGGGTGACGATGAAAGCCGGGATCTGAAACGCATGGATCAGAAGCCCCATGCCAGCCCCGAACATGGCCGAGATCCCGAGGATCAGGGCGAAGGCCAGATAGGGATTGATGCCGTGCCGCTCGATGGCAACGGCGAGGAAGACACCCGTGAAGGCGATCACCGAGCCGACCGACAGATCGATTCCTCCCGAGAGGATCACGAATGTCATCCCGACAGCGACGATGCCCAGGAAGGCATTATCGGTGAGCAGGTTGCCGATGACGCGGGTTGAGGCGAAGCTCGGGAATTGCGCCAGGCAGATCATGTAGCCCGCAATGAAGACCCCGAGCGTGATCAGAACCGGCAGATGGCGGCGCATCATGCTTTGCCCCTCTTCCAAACGACGCCCAATCCCCTCAGGACGGGTGACTGCGCCAGAAGCACGGCCAGCACGACGATGGCCTTCACGATCAGATTGTACTCGGGCGGATAGCCGCTGAGCAGGATGCCGGTGTTCATCGCCTGGATGATCAGCGCCCCCACCACCGACAGGCCCAGGCTGAAGCGCCCGCCGAACAGGGATGTCCCACCGATCACGACCGCCAGGATGGCGTCCAGCTCGAGCCAGAGGCCCGCATTGTTGGCATCCGCGCCACGGATATCCGCCGTGACGATCAGGCCCGCGATGGCGGCGCACAGGCTGCACCACATATAGACCGCGATGGTGACCGCCTTCGTGCCGATCCCCGCATAGGCGCTCGAACGCACATTGGCCCCGATGGCCTCGATGAACAGGCCCAGCGCCGTATAGCGAACCACGAGATGCGTCACCACCAGCATCACGAGAGCGATCACGACCGGCATGGGCAGCATCAGCAGCGACCCGCTGCCGATGGCCGCAAAGCCCTCGCTGACGAAGGTGATGATCTGCCCCTCGGTGATGAGCTGCGCGAAGCCGCGCCCCGCCACCATGAGAATGAGGGTCGCGACGAAGGGCTGGATGTCCAGGATCGCCACCAGGATGCCATTCCACAGGCCGCAGGCAAGCCCGATCCCGGCGGCCGCCGCCAGCGCGACCGGCAGCGGATGGCCCTGCGCCGTCAGGGTGGCCGCCATGGCCCCGGCAATGGCCATCACGGCGCCGACCGAGAGATCGATGCCCCGGGTGGCGATCACGAGAGTCATCCCGAGCGACAGGATCGCCACAGGCGCGCCGCGGTTGAGAACGTCGATCATGCTGCCGAAAAGCCGGCCGTCTTGGAGGCGCACGGCGAAGAAGTCGCGGAACACCAGCCAGTTGACGAAAAGAACCACGAGAAGCGCCGCAATCTGCGGCAGTCCCTTGGGAAGCATACGGGGAGCGCGTGCCTGCATGATGCCGCTCATTGATGGCTCGCAATCGTCGTCATGATCGTATCCGCATTCACCTCCGGCCCGGACAGTTCACGGACATGCTTCCGGTCCCGCAGCACCACGACCCGGTCGCTGTAGGAGGCGATCTCCTCCAGCTCGGAGGAGATGACGAGCAGCGCCAGCCCGTCGTCGCAGAGGCGCTCGATCAGGCGGATGATCTCCGCATGGGCCCCGACATCGATGCCGCGGGTGGGCTCGTCGAGGATGAGGAAACGCGGCTCGGTCGCCAGCCAGCGGGCCAGCAGCGCCTTCTGCTGATTGCCGCCGGACAGGAGCCCGATGGGCTTTTCCGCGTCGGGCGTCCGGATGTCGAGGAGCTTGATGAAGCGATTGGCGATTTCATCCTGCCTGCGCCGGGAAAGCTGGTGCAGCCAGCCGCGCTGCGCCTGGAGGGCGAGGATGATGTTTTCCCGGATCGACAGTTCCGCGACGATGCCCTCCGTCTTGCGGTCCTCCGGCGTGAAGCCGAACCGCAGCCTGGAGGCATCTCGGGGCGATGCGATGCGCACAGGCTTGCCGTCGACGTAGGCCTGCCCGCTCTCCGCGCGTTCGATGCCGAAGACGAGCTTGGCCGTCTCGGTGCGGCCCGACCCGAGCAACCCGGCAAGGCCGACGACCTCGCCCGGACGGACGGCGAGATCGAACGGCTCGACGAGACGGCGCTTGCCGTAATTCTCGAACGCCACCACGGGCTCGCCGGTCACGTCCCTGCGCCGGGTGCGATGAAGCGCCTCGGCAGCAAGCTCCCGCCCCAGCATCATCGAGACGAGTTCGATCCTTGGAAGTTCCGCCGTTGGCCGGGAGCCGACGAGGCGTCCGTTGCGCAGAACGGTGATCCGGTCGCAGACCGCATAGACCTGGTCGAGAAAGTGAGTGACGAAGACGATGCCGAGGCCGCGCTTCTTCAGGTCGCCGAGAATGCTGAACAGGGTCTCGACCTCCTGCGCGTCGAGGCTCGCGGTCGGCTCGTCGAGGATCAGCACCTTGGCCGAAAGGTCGACGGCGCGCGCGATGGCGACGATCTGCTGAACCGCGACGGAAAAGCTGCCCAGCGGGTCGGCCACGTTGATGGAAAGCCCGTATGCCGAGAGAATCTCGGCGGAGCGCCGCCGCATCTCGCCTGTCCGGACGAAGCCGAAACGGTGCGGCTGGCGGCCGATGAAGAGATTCTCGGCCACGGAGAGATTGGGCAGGAGGTTGACCTCCTGATAGACGGTTCCGATCCCGAGGGAGAGCGCATCGGCCGGATCGCGCGCCTCGATCTCCTCCCCATCGAGGCGGATGCTGCCGGCGTCGCGCTTGAATACGCCCGTAAGAACCTTGATCAGCGTCGATTTGCCGGCGCCGTTCTCGCCCAGGAGGCCGTGAATTTCGCCCGCACGCAATGTGAAGTTCACATGATCGAGCGCCTGAACGCCCGGAAACCCTTTCGTGAGACCGGTGATCTCGAGAAGATCCGGCCGTTCGCCCAATGACTGCATACCCCCTCGCCAGCTTAATGATTGGCCGCCTTCCTGGGCGGAGCATGAGAGGCGGCAGGCGAAACGTCCGCCTGCCACCCACCAGGATCAAGGGTCAGTAGAGTTCCTTGCGCTTCTCGTATTCGGCCGAAGCCGTCTCCGGGGTGAAGACCTTGGACTCGGTCTGGATCCACTTCTTGGGCGCGGTGCCGTCCTTCTTGAAGGCCATGAGGGCGTCCAGGGCGGGACCCGCCATGTTCGGGGTCAGTTCCACGGTCACGTTCGCCTCCCCGTCGGACATGGCCTTGAAGATGTCCGGCACGCCGTCGATGGACACGATCTTGATGTCCGAGCCCGGCTTCAGGCCAGCTTCCTTGATCGCCTGGATGGCGCCGATGGCCATGTCGTCGTTGTGGGCATAGACGGCGCAGATGTTCTTGCCGCCGCCTTCGGCCTTGATGAAGCTCTCCATGACCTCCTTGCCCTTCGTCCGGGTGAAATCGCCGGACTGGGTGCGGATGATCTTCATCCCGGGATTGGCGGCCACGACCTCGTCGAAGCCCTTCTTGCGATTGATGGCCGGGCTGGAGCCTACGGTGCCCTGCAGTTCGACCACATTGCACTTGCCGCCCGTTTCCTTGGCGAGCCACTCGCCCGCCACGCGGCCCTCATAGACCGTGTCGGAGGTGACAGCGGTGAGATAAAGCGAGTCGTCCTTCGTCTCGATGGAGCGGTCGAGCAGGACGACCGGGATCTTCGCCTCCTTGGCCTCCTTGAGCACCGCGTCCCAGCCCGTGGCGACCACCGGGGCGAGAAGGATCGCGTCGACGCCCTGCGCGATGAAGGAGCGGACGGCGCGGATCTGGTTTTCCTGCTTCTGCTGGGCATCGGAAATGCGCAGGTCGACGCCGCGCTTCTCGGCCTCGATCTTGGAGACCTTGGTCTCGGCGGCGCGCCAGCCGGATTCCGAGCCGACCTGCGAAAATCCCACGGTCATTTTGTTCTGGGCATAAGCGGCGCCGGACAACAGCATCAGCGCAGCCATGCCGATCGTCGTCAGAAGATGACGAGCCTTCATGCGTTTTCTCCCACTGCATTCTTTGATTTTAGACTTTAGCAGCCTTAACAGCCGCCCATTTATCATATTATATGCAGCATGATTGGCGGCCATCCGACGTTAGTCGTAGTCGAGGACTTTCCTGATCCGCCGGGCGAATTTTAGGGCCACGACCATGAATGAAGACAAGAAACGGCAGCTGCGGAGCCAGGCCTGGTTCGGCCGACAGGACAAGATGGGCTTCTATTATCGGTCCTTCCTCAAGAACAGCGGCTTCCCTCAGGACCAGTTCGACGGCCGCCCCGTTATCGGCATCTGCAACACCTGGTCCGAGCTGACGCCCTGCAACGCGCATTTCCGCACCATCGCCGAGCACGTGAAGTACGGCGTGCTCGACGCGGGCGGTTTCCCGCTGGAGTTTCCGGTCTCGTCCCTCGGCGAGGTCACGATGCGTCCCACTGCCATGCTCTTCCGCAATCTCGCGGCCATGGACGTCGAGGAGGCGATCCGCGCCCACCCGCTCGACGGCGTCGTGCTGCTCATGGGCTGCGACAAGACCACGCCTGCCCTGCTGATGGGCGCAGCATCCGCCGACCTGCCGACCATCGGCGTCTCGGGCGGCCCGCAGCTGCGCGGCGTCTATCGCGGGAAATATATCGGCTCGGGCACCAACATCATCTCCATGAGCGAGCAGCTGCGCGCCGGTGAGGTGACCCTGCAGGAATTCCACGAGGCCGAGGGCGGCATGAACCGCTCGGCCGGCCACTGCATGACCATGGGGACCGGCTCGACCATGGCCTCGATGGTGGAGGCGCTCGGAATCGGCCTGCCGGAGAACGCGGCGATTCCCGCCGCCGACGCGCGCCGCAATCATCTGGCCCGCATGGCCGGACGGCGCATCGTCGAGATGGTGAACGAGGATCTCGTCCTCTCGAAGCTCCTGACCCGGGAGGCCTTCGAGAACGCGATCCGGACGCTTGCGGCCATCGGCGGATCGACCAATGCGGTCGTGCACCTGCTGGCCATCGCGGGACGGGCCGGGATCGAGCTGACGCTCGACGACTTCGACCGGCTGGGCCGGGACGTCCACTGCCTCGTCGACCTGATGCCGTCCGGCCGCTTCCTGATGGAGGATTTCTACTATGCCGGCGGCCTGCCGGTGGTCCTGCGCACGCTCGGCGAGCGCGGCCTGCTGCACAAGGAGGCCCTGACCGCCAACGGCAAGCCGATCTGGGACAACGTGAAGGACGCAGCCTGCTGGAACCGCGAGGTCATCACGACCTTCGAGGAACCCTTCAAGCCGGAAGCCGGCATCGCGATCCTGCGCGGCAACCTGGCGCCCGACGGCGCGGTCATCAAGCCGTCCGCGGCCTCCCCGGAGCTCATGAACCATACGGGCCGGGCCGTGGTCTTCGAGACCATCGAGGAGCTGCATCACCTCATCGACGACGACACCCTCGACATCGACGAGACCTGCATCATGGTCCTGAAGAACTGCGGCCCCAAGGGCTATCCGGGCATGGCCGAGGTCGGCAACATGCCGCTGCCGCAGAAGCTGCTGAGGAAAGGCGTGCGCGACATGATCCGCATCTCGGACGCGCGCATGTCCGGCACCGCCTACGGCACGGTGGTTCTCCACGTGGCCCCCGAGGCGGCGGCGGGCGGGCCCCTCGCCCTGGTCCGGAACGGGGACCTGATCACCCTGGACGTGCCCGGCCGCAGCCTTCACCTTCACGTGGAGGCCGAGGATCTGGAGCGCCGCCGGGCTGCCTGGACGCCGCCTGAGCCCCATGCGATACGGGGCTACGCCAAGCTCTATATCGACCATGTGATGCAGGCCGACAAAGGCGCGGATCTCGATTTCCTCGTCGGGAAGACCGGTTCGCCGGTCCCCCGCGACAACCATTAGCGGACCATTCAGGGTTTCAGTTTCAGGGAGAGAACATGTCTTTGCTCGGCAGGTCTTCAGTCCGTCCTTATCGCGGCGTGTTTCCGGTGGCGCCGACCATCTTCGACGACAGCGGCCAGCTCGATCTCGAGGGGCAGAAGCGCGCCATCGACTTCATGATCGACGCCGGATCGGACGGCCTGTGCATCCTGGCCAACTTCTCGGAGCAGTTCCTGCTCACCGACGCGGAGCGTGACGCGGTGATGCGCACGGTGCTCGATCACGTGGCCGGGCGCGTTCCCGTGATCGTGACCACCAGCCATTTCTCCACCGAGATCTGCGCCGACCGCTCGAAGCGCGCGCAGGACGCCGGGGCCGCGATGGTGATGATCATGCCGCCCTTCTTCGGCGCGACCCTGCGGGTCTCGGAAGGGGGCATCCACGAGTTCTTCCGCAGGGTCTCGGATGCGATCGGCATTCCGATCATGATCCAGGATGCGCCCATGGCCGGAACCTCCATGTCGCCGGCCTTTCTGGCGCGCATGGCCCGGGAGATCCCCAATGTCAGCTATTTCAAGATCGAGGTGGCCGGCACCGCGAGCAAGCTGCGCGAGCTCATCGCACTGGGCGGGGACGCCATCGAGGGCCCCTGGGACGGCGAGGAGGCGATCACCCTGATGGCCGATCTCGACGCGGGCGCGACCGGCGCCATGACGGGCGGCGGCTATCCGGACGGCATCCGCCAGATCATCGATCCGTATTTCGCCGGAAACCGCGAAGAGGCCGCCGCCGCCTATGAACGCTGGCTGCCGCTGATCAACTACGAGAACCGGCAATGCGGCCTCCTGGCCGCCAAGGCCCTCATGAAGGAAGGCGGCGTGATCCGGTCGGACTTCGTCCGCCACCCGCTCCAGCCACTGCATCCCGAGACGCGCAAGGGCCTCATCGAGGTCGCCCGCCGGGTCGATCCGATCGTGCTGCGCTGGGGACGATGACGGCCGCGCGGGCGACGCGCGGCGGGCTCTCCCGTCGCGCCGCACGGGTGGGGATATCGGCCGTCAGCGCCTGCGACGCCGCCCGAACCACCCGTTTTCCGGCCAGAAGGCGAGGCCGGCGACGATCAATGCCAGCAGCAGAAGCATCACCATGGTCTGCACGACGCCGAAGAGAGGAGCGTCCTTTGCCAGGAACAGGCCTGTCACCACGCCAGCCATGATCATGATGATCCGCACGATCCAACCGAGCATTTTCGTCCCCATGCGCCCCGAGAGGATGGCGATTATTCCTGGATCGACTCCAGATAGGCAATCACGTCGTTGATCTGGGCGACATCGAGCTGAAATTCAGGCATGGAGGGGTGCCCGGTGGTAATGCCCTCCGCGAGAGCCTCCGCCAGGTCCTCAAGCGGATATTGTCTTTGCAGGGTCCGGAAGGGCGGCGCCTCCGAAAGCGGGCTTTCTCCGACCTTCCCGACCGCGTGACACATGGAGCAATTCGTCTGAACGAATGTGCGCCCGCGCGCGATGCGACCCTCCTGGGCCGGAACGGGCTGGATTCCCATGAAAACCGCGAAGGCAAAGGTGCACCAGCGCCACATGACCGTCTCTCCTCACCCTTTTCGACAGAACCCCAGGCAGACATGAAAACAGGCGTTATCTCAGGGGCTCGCCCTGCCGCTTTTTCCCAGCGTATTCCCCGGTCTGGGCGAGATTAAGGGTGATCCGCCGGACCACCCCATGCAGCCGACAGGCTTTCCCTGGTCAGGAGTGCCCATGGGCTGGAAGATCGGGCCGTGTCCTCATCAGGCGTCAGAAGCATCCTCCTTCAAGGCGCGGCGCAACCGCCGAAGAATGACGGCCTTGGCCCGCTTGTCCGCCGCTCTGTCGAGGGCGTCGTTGATGTCGAGGAGGAGCCGGGAATATTCGTTGCTCCAGTCCTGATGGCCCACCGCCGCGGGCTCCAGGCGACGCTCGTGTTCGTCGACCTGCACGGCACCGTCTCCCGACAGCTCATAAATGTCGTCGAGTTCGGGAACGATCAGGCGCTCACCGGGAACGATTCCGTCCAGGGATGCCTGCAATGCCTTAAGGGGAGCCTCCTCGCCATGGACCAGGAAGACGCCTCTCCGGACCGGCAGACGCTCCGTGAGCCATGCCTTCAGCTCTGGCCCATCCGCATGGCCTGAATAGAGGTCGAGGCTGCGCATCCGCGCCCTGACTCGGACCTCATCGCCCTGGATGCGCACCTGCGAGGCGCCTTCCTGGAGGATGCGGCCGAGGGTTCCCTGGGCCTGATAGCCGACGAAGAGGACGGTGGCTTCCTCCTGCCAGAGCCAAGCCTTCAGATGATGCCGAATCCGCCCGGCCTCGCACATGCCGCTTGCGGCGATCACGATATGGAAGCTGTGGATCCGATCGATGGCCTTGCTCTGTTCAACGCTTTCCGTGAAGCGGACCCAGTGTGAGTCCAGTGCCTGGACCAGATCGCCGCCGCCGCGCAATTCCCTCGCATGTTTCTTGAAGATGGCGCTTGCCTTCGTGGCGAGGGGCGAGTCGATGAAAACCGGGATCTCCGGCAACTCATCCGCCCTCATCAGCTCCATGAGATCCACGAGGATCTCCTGGGTCCGCTCGACCGCGAACGAGGGAATGAGGAGCACGCCGCTCGGCCTCATGGCGGCCTTCACCTCGTCCCTCAACATCCGGCGGCGGCGCTCGATGGTCACGCCCGCCCGGTCCGTATCGCCATAGGTCGATTCCATGACCACGTAATCGAGATCGGACGGGCTCTCGGGCTCAGGCTGCAGGAGCTTGAAGTCGGGCCCGAGGTCGCCCGAGAACAGGATGCGGACGGGTTTTTCGCCTGCGGCCGCGGCGACCTCCATCTCGATGGAAGCCGATCCCAGGAGATGTCCCGCATTCCAGTAGCGTGCCCGGAACCCGGGGGCGACGTCGCACCATTTTCCGTAGGACACGGACCGGAACTGATCGAGGCACACGACGGCGTCCTCCGCCGTATAGATGGGCGTGACCGTGGGGCGGCCGCGGCGGCTGTTGCGCCGGTTGAGCTGTTCGACTTCGAGTTCCTGGATATGCCCGGAATCCGGAAGCATGATGGACGCGAGGTCCCGCGTGGCGGGCGTTGCGTAGACCGGTCCCTTGAACCCCGCCTTCGCGAGTTTCGGCACGAGACCGCTATGGTCGATATGTGCATGGGTCAGGCACAGGGCGTTCAGCCGCGACGGCTCGAACGGAAAGGGGCGGTAATTCAGCTCCCTCTCGGATTTCGGGCCCTGAAACATGCCGCAATCGACGAGCACGCGGGCCTCATCCGTTTCGAGGAGAAAACACGAGCCCGTGACCGCGTGGGCGGCGCCGTGGAAGTGAATGCGAAGAGACAAGGCACACCTGTTCTGTGACGACACAAGCTCCGACGGGAGCGGATGCGGCTCTGTACTCAGGCCCGGCGAGGTTTAGTTTGATGTCCATCAAACGATCCGCCAGACCGCGGAGGACCCATTCATGACATCCCGGCTTCCCCCGTCAACCAGCCAGACCTGCCCGATTACCGGAAAGCCTTATTCCCAGCGGAACTCCATAGTGGTCGATCACCTGCACCCGGCCCTGATGGAACGCATCCTGAAGGACCATCCGTCTCTCGCGCCCGAGACCCGCATCAGCCGCGAGGCGGCCGACCTCTACCGGATACGCTATGTCGAGGAATTGCTGCGGCAGGAGCGCGGCGACCTGACCAAGCTCGACCAGGAAGTGGCCCGCAGCCTCGCGCAAGGAGCGATGGTGACGGCCAACACCGAGGAAGCCTATGACGAGCGCCGCACCCTGGGAGAGCGACTTTCCGACGGGCTGGCATCGTTCGGCGGCAGCTGGACCTTCCTCATCGCCTTCGCTCTCGTGCTGTCCGTGTGGATCGGCTTCAATGCGCTGCGAGGCACAACGGCCTTCGACCCCTACCCCTACATTCTTCTCAACCTCCTCCTGTCGTGCCTCGCGGCCGTCCAGGCACCGATCATCATGATGAGCCAGAAGCGGCAGGAGGCGAAGGACAGGCTCCGCGCGCTCAACGATTATCGGGTCAACCTGAAGGCCGAACTGGAAATCCGGAACCTGCACGAGAAGATCGATCACCTGATCTCCCGGCAATGGGAGAGGCTCGCGGAAATCCAGGAACTCCAGATCGAGCTTCTTCAGGAGCGCCATTGACCGGAGCGCCCTCACCCCCTCGCAGGCAGCAGATACGCCTCCCTGGCATAGGCCTGCATCATGCGCTGGGTGTTGAACACCGGCCCGATCTTCGCAATGGCCTCTTTCATCATGCCGGTCCAGCGGCCCCTGTTCCCGAAATAGAGGGGCATGATCGTGTTCTCGAGCCGGTCATAGAGTATCCGCGCATCGTCGCCGGGCGTTGCATCCTGCCCGATCCCCCAGCCCGTGACTCCGTCTTCGCAGCCCTCCAGCCACCATCCGTCCAGCGTGCTGACATTCAGGACGCCGTTGAGAGCCGCCTTCATGCCGCTCGTGCCCGAGGCCTCCAGCGGAGGCTGCGGGGTGTTCAGCCAGAGATCGCTGCCCGCGACCATGAGCCTCGCGATGTCCATGTCGTAGCCTGGCACGAATACGATGGGGAGGCCGGCGCGATGCGCGTGTCCGGCGATATCGTGGATCAGATTCTTGCCGCTTTCGTCCCGGGGATGGGCCTTTCCGGCCAGGACGATCTGAAACGGAAACCGGCGATGGATCTCCTTCAGCCTGGGCAAATCGCCAAAGAGGAGCCCTGCCCGCTTGTACCCTGTCATGCGGCGGGCATAACCGATGATGGGCCTGTCCGGATCGAGCCTCCTGCCGGTCCTCGTCTGTACCAGGGTGATCAGGTCGCGTTTCGCCTCTGCGTGAGCATTCCAGACGGCGTCGTCGGCGAGATGGACCGCTCCTGCCAGGGCCTCCGGCTGCACATCCCAATCCGGAGCGAGTTCCCCGAACAGGCGTGCGAATGCCGGGTGGGTCCATTGACGCGGATGAACGCCGTTGGTCACCGCGTGAATGCGATAGCCCGGGAACATGCCCCGGGTCGTCTCGGCATGGCGGAGGGACACTGCGTTCGCATAGGAGCTGAGATTGAGGGCAAGCCGCGTCATGTTGAGGCAATTGTCGCCCGCGAGCGCCTTGAGCCGGTCGAACTCGATGAACGGCCCGAGAATGTCCGCGACCAGCTCGTAGCCGAACCGGTCATGACCCGCTTCGACGGGGGTATGGGTGGTGAAGACGCAGCGTCTCCTCACGGCCTCGATGTTGTACTCCCCGTTCCTGCCGTGGCCTGTCCGTCTCAACAGCGCGAGCGGCAGAAGGGCCGCATGCCCTTCGTTGAGATGGTATGTTTCGATGCTGAAGCCCAGCGTGTTCAGCACGTGCACGCCGCCGATGCCGAGGACGATCTCCTGCTTCAGGCGATAGGCGTCGTCACCCCCATAGAGCCTGTGCGTGATGCCGCGATCGTGAAGGTCGTTCTGCTCGATATGCGTGTCGAGAAAGATCACCGGAACCTTGTTCCCGCGAGCGGAAGTCCACTCGTAGAGCCAAGGCCGGACCCAGACATTGCGGCCTTCGATGGTTGCGGCCATCACGTCGGGGAGCGGGGTTGCCCAATCCTCGGGCTCCCACGGATCGGCGCGGCCGACCTGCCGCCCCTTCGCGTCGATCTCCTGCCAAAGATAGCCCTGCCGGCTGGCGAGGGTGACGAAGACCATCGGAAGCTCGAGATCGGCGGCGGAGCGAACCGTGTCGCCGGCCAGGACGCCGAGGCCTCCGGAATAGGTATGCATCTCGCTTCGAAGAGCGATCTCCATGGAGAAATAGGCGATCCGTGTTCGCTGCAGATAGCTTCCAATGACAGACACGGCATTCTCCATGGCTACCGGAACAAAGGCCCCGAGGATCGGCGAAGTCCTAGGCGCCTCCAAGGGTCCTGAGAGGTTCGAGGGGGCCCATGGCGGCCTGCTCGGCATAGAGGCGTTCCACATCCTCGCGCCGGCAGAGCCCCGTTCCCGGCGTCATCAGCGTCGCCGCCCCTGCGGCCATGCCGAGGCGCACGGCGTGGCGCAGGTCGAGACCCTGAACCAGGCCGAAGCACACGGCCCCAACCATGCTGTCTCCCGCACCGACCGCCGAGCAGACGGGAACCCGGATGGGAGCGAGCTTCTCATATCCCTCCTGCGTGACGAGGAGCGCGCCGTCAGCTCCGAGCGAGACGAGGATCACCTGGGCGGCGCCCTGCCTGACCAGTCCTGACGCGGCCCCGATCTGCTCGGCCTCCGTGCGTAGCTCCAGCCCCACCCATTCCCGGAGTTCGCGGAGGCTGGGCTTCACCAGGTAGGCGCCGGACCTGACATGGCGCAGGGCTTCCCCCGAGGTATCGAGCACGAACCTGCACCCGAGCGAGTTGGAAACGTCGGCCGCAGCCTGGACGAATTCGGGGGAGATGCCGGGAGGAAGGCTGCCGCTGAGGACGACGATGCGGGCTCCCTCGGCGGCTCGCGCCAGTTCATCCAGACAGGACCGACGCTCCGCTGGAGCAATTTCCGGCCCTGGCATGACAAAACGGTACTGGAGGCCGCTTTTCCGCTCGTTGACCGTAAGGCTCTCCCGCGTGACGCCCGCGATGGGAACACGCCGGGACGGAATGTCCATTTGGCCGAGCAGCGCCGTCAGCAGGGACCCTGTAGGCCCGCCGGCGGGATAAACGGCGAGCGCCTGACCGCCGAGGGTCCGGACCACCCGCGCCACATTGATACCGCCACCCCCCGGATCGCTCTGAGGCGTTGCGCAGCGGACCTTGTCCGTCGGCACGACGGCCTCGGCGCTCGTCGAGACGTCGAGCGTCGGGTTCATGGTGATCGTTACAACATCCGGCACGTCGTTCTCCTCCGGGCTCCGGCATATCGGTCACTGGTATATGGGATGCGACAGCCGAGCCCCTACCCGCATGAGACGGGAAACCTAGATCCTCATTCAAAGTTTAGCTTTTCCGAACCGGATGCCTCTAACGCAAAGGTGGAATGGGACATGTCATCGGCTCGATCTTTCGCATTGCCCGGCACTCTCGAACCTGGCCTCGCCAAGCTGCTGGATTACTGGAAGGACCTCATTCGCAGCGAGAATCCCATGCCGTTCGCGGATGACGTCGATCTGTCGCGGTTGCCGGACCTTTCCCCTGCCCTCATGCTCCTGACCGCTTTCGAGAACCCCGACCGGTTTCGTTTCGAAACCGCCGGCGAGCAGATCGTCCGGGACTACGGGGAGCCGCTTGCGGGCAAATTCTCCGACGAGGTGACGCAGAGCGCTCCTCTCGAGGACTTCACGGAACAGTGCCAAACGACGGTCTCCCAGAGAGAACCGACATATTTCCGCTCTCCGTCCGGCGGCTACGGCCGCCTCCTGCTGCCGACATGGGGCGAAGGCCACGTGATGACTCTCGTCGGAGCGGTCGACAAGACCTCTTAGCCAGACCTGCTAACGGACGATCTTCTCGGTCGAGACCTCGTGCAGCGCCCGGCCCGTCTGCGCGAAGGACGTGATATTGGCAATGGTCGTCTCGGCGATGTTGGAGAGCGCCTCCTTCGTGAAGAACGCCTGATGCCCGGTGATGAGCACATTCGGAAATGTGAGCAGCCGGGCGAAGACGTCGTCATCGATGAAGCGGCTCGAGAGGTCCTCGAAGAACAGGTCACCCTCCTCCTCGTACACGTCGAGGCCGAGATAGCCGATCACCCCCTCCTTGAGGCCGTGGAGCACGGCCTGCGTGTCGATCACGGCTCCGCGGCTCGTATTGATCAGCATCACGCCATGCTTCATGCGGCGGAGCGCATTGGCGTCGATGAGGTGGTACGTGGCGGGCGTCAGGGGGCAATGCAGGGTGATGATATCGGAGCGCTCCAGCAGTTCGTCGATCGAGACGTAGCTCGCCCCGATGGCCAGGCAGTCAGGGTTCGGCTGCACGTCATAGGCGATGAGCCTGCACCCGAAACCGTTCAGGATCCGGCACATGACCTCCCCGATCTTGCCGGTTCCGACGACCCCGGCCGTCTTGCCGGAGAGATCGAAGCCGAGGAGCCCTTCGAGGGCGAAATTCCCCTCTCTGACGCGGTTGTAGGCACGGTGGGTCTTTCGGTTGAGCGCCAGGATGAGCGCCATCGCATGCTCGGCCACCGCATGGGGCGAATAGGACGGCACCCGGGCGACCGTGATGCCGAAGCGCTTGGCCGCTTCGAGGTCCACATTGTTGAACCCCGCCGACCGCAGGGCCACGAGCCTGACGCCCTTCGCGGACAACCGCGCGAGCACCTCCGCGCTCACCTCGTCGTTGACGAAGGCGCAGACGGCGTCCGCCCCCGCCACAAGATCGCATGTTTCAAGAGAGAGCCGCACCTCGAAATAGGACAGGTGATGCCCGGTTCCTGCACCGGCGGCATCCAGAAAATGCCGGTCATAGGGCTTCGTGCTGAAGACCGCGATCTGCAATGGACCCTCCTCTCAGGACCGTGACGGGCCTTTGCCCTTGGAACCTAGCGCCCACCCGCCCGCAGGCTTGGCCGTATGCGTGTTCGGCTTTTCGTGGCTCTCTGCCGAACCGTCCTTGATCGACGTCAATTCCATCTCACCTGAACGGCCCTACCTTTTCCATCGCACATGGCGGGAAGCACTCACGGATGCCCCGAGGATCCTGCCATCACATGACACGGCTGGAGAATGCTCATGATCAAAGACATCCTCGTTCACCTCGACGGCACATCACGCGATGAGGAACGTCTCCGGCAGGCCGAAATCATCGCCTCGGCCTCGCAGGCCCACGTGAAAGGCCTGCTCACCAACCTCATGCCCGACATACCCCTCATCGCCCCGATGGACGGAGGAGCGACGGCGGCCGAAATCCTGGCGTCCCTGAACGAGGAGGCTCTGGCGGCGGGGGAGGCATTGCAGAAGAAGCTGGCCGAGCGGCTGGCACGGCTCCCGGTGTCGAACGAGGTCCGGAGGCTGGACGGCACGCTCGGGCAGATCTCCCACGATGCGGCGTCCGAGGCGCGGACGGCGGACCTCTTCATCATGAGCCCGCCCTATGATCCGAACGGACCGGCGCAGTGGGACACGCTCTTCGAGACGGTGCTCTTCGGCGGAGGGAGAGGCATCCTGACCGTGCCGCCCGGCCACCGGCCCGCCGACGCCATCCGCCGAATTCTGGTGTGCTGGCGCGATACGAGGGAGGCCGCCCGCGCGGCCGCCGAAGCCGCTCCCTTCTTTGAGAAAGCCACGAAGATCACCATCCTGATGGTCGATCCGGAGCAAAGCCAGAAGGGAGAGAGGACGGAGCCGGTAACGGATATCGCCAAGCATATCTGCCGCTTCGGAGCGCCCGTCGAGACGAAGGTCGCGCAGAGCGAGGGCCGGGACGTCAGCGAAGTCATCGTCGATCAGGCGCGGAGAATCTCCGCCGATCTGATCGTCATGGGCGGCTATGGGCATTCGCGGGCGCGGCAATGGATCATGGGCGGCGCGACCCGAAACACCCTGTCGACCTCCGAGTTCCCCATCCTGATGGCCCATTGAGGCGCATAACAAGCTAAGCCGTTCAAGGACTTACGCGGCCCGCGGCGAATGTGCGCCGCGGCAGGCCGGTGTTGTAAAGGCGGGTGCTCTGTTGTAAGGCATTCCCGCGCCTCAGTCGCGCGCCCCCTCATCCGGAGCGCCAGCGCGAGGCGTGACATCGACCTGAGAGGTAGTCTGGCAGGCCCGGGATACCGGTCTCGCAGCGCGCCGGTCCGCTTACCGTGATTTCGCACCAAAACCTCGCTCCGGGCGCTCTCCCGATGTCCGGATCGCCTCTAGAATTGGAATTTCGCGGATGAATGCTCCCGCACCCAAAGTCTCGTTCGTGTCCCTGGGCTGCCCGAAGGCCCTGGTCGATTCCGAGCGCATCATCACGCAGCTCCGCGCCCAGGGTTACCAGCTGACCAAGGAGCACGACGGGGCCGACGTGGTCATCGTCAACACCTGCGGCTTCCTGGACAGCGCCAAGGCGGAATCCCTGGAAGCCATCGGCGAGGCGATGGCCGAGAACGGCAAGGTCATCGTCACCGGCTGCATGGGTGCCGAGCCCGAGCAGATCCGCGAGCATTTCCCGAACGTGCTCGCGATCACGGGACCGCAGGCCTATGAATCCGTCGTGTCCGCCGTGCACCAGGCCGCCCCTCCGGCGCACGATCCCTTCGTCGATCTCGTGCCGCCCCAGGGCGTGAAGCTGACGCCGCGCCACTACGCCTATCTGAAGATTTCCGAGGGCTGCAACAACCGCTGCACCTTCTGCATCATCCCCAAACTGCGCGGCGACCTCGTCAGCCGCCCCATCGCGGATGTCCTCAGAGAGGCCGAGAAGCTCGCCAGGGCCGGCGTGAAGGAACTGCTGGTGATCTCGCAGGACACCAGCGCCTACGGCCTCGACATCAAGTACCAGCCGAGCCTGTGGAAGGACCGCGAGGTCCGCACCCGCTTCTACGAACTCGGCAAGGAGCTGGGCGAGCTCGGGATGTGGGTGCGCATGCACTACGTCTATCCCTACCCGCATGTGGACGAGATCATTCCGCTCATGGCGGAGGGCAAGGTGCTGCCTTACCTCGACATCCCCTTCCAGCATGCCTCGCCGAGCGTGCTCAAGGCCATGCGCCGCCCCGGCAACCAGGAGAAGACCCTCGACCGCATCCGGAAATGGCGTGAGATCTGCCCGGATCTGGCGATCCGCTCGACCTTCATCGTGGGCTTCCCGGGCGAGACGGAAGCGGACGTGGAGTTCCTGATGCAATGGCTCCAGGAAGCCAAGATCGACCGCGCCGGGTGCTTCCAGTACGAGCCCGTCCAGGGCGCCCCCGCCAACGATATCGCGGGCGCGGTTCCGGACGAGGTCAAGGAAGAGCGCTGGCACCGTTTCATGCAGACCCAGCAGGAGATCAGCGCCAAGCTGCTGAAGGGCCGTGTCGGCAAGACGCTGCCGGTGATCATCGACGAGCCGGGCGCGACCGTCGCCACGGGCCGCACCAAGTACGACGCTCCCGAGATCGACGGCGTCGTCTATGTGGCGTCCGGGACACCCCTGAAGCCGGGTGAGATCGTCAACGTGAAAATCGAAAGCTCGGACGAATACGACCTGCACGGAACGGCGGTCTGACCTTCGTTTCCATCGAGGCTTCGCGCCTTCACTCCCGCGTCATGCCCGGCCTCGTGCCGGGCATTCGCGTCCTGGATCCATGTTCCAAATGGCCGGATCGGGGCCAGCCATGGCGCTTGAGGGGACGTCCTACGGGACGATCTGGCGGCTGCTGATCGTGCGGACGCCCGCAGCGCTCCAGTCGCTCCTGGCTCTCGCCAGCGAGCCGCCGGTGTCGATGGCCCGGGAAGCGTCCTCGATCAGGTACGTCTCGAAGCCCGCTGCGGCGGCGTCGATCGCCGTCCAGGCCACGCAGAAATCGGTCGCCAGACCCGCGCAGAACACGCGCCTGAAGCCCCGCTCCTTCAGATAGCCCTCGAGGCCCGTCGAGGTTTTCCGGTCGGCCTCGCGGAAGCCCGAATAGCTGTCGATGCCGTCATTGTAGCCTTTGCGGATGACGAGCTGCGCATGGGGAATATGGAGGTCGCGGGAGATCTCCGCGCCGCTCGTGCCCTGAATGCAGTGATCCGGCCACAGAACCTGAGACCCATAGGCCAACTCGGTCGTCTCAAACGGCTTCTTGCCGGAATGGCTCGACGCGAAGGAGGCGTGCCCCGCCGGATGCCAGTCCTGGGTCATGATCACATGCCGAAAGGCCTTGGCCAGCCGGTTGATCGGGCCGATCACCGCGTCTCCCTCCGGCACCGCCAGGGCTCCGCCCGGAAGAAAGTCGCCCTGAACGTCGACCACGATCAGGACATCGGAATCGCTCGGTCGGATGGTCTCCTGCTCGGCCATTTTCGCCCTCCTCGTCACGGGGACCTTATAGACGACCCGAAATGAAAAAGGCAGCCGATCGCTCGGCTGCCTTGGTCTTGATCAGGATGCCGCGGGCTTATTGCGGGATCTTGTCGTCGATGCCCTTCACGTAGAAGTTCATGCCGAGGATCTGCTCGTCCGAGAGCGCGCCGTTGCCCTTGCACTCGATCTCCTTGCCGTCCTGCCCGTAGACAGGGCACTTGAACGGGTTGAGCTTGCCGGACTTGATGGCGGCCTCGGTCTCCTCGGCCATCTTCTTCACGTCGTCGGGCATGTTCTTGTAGGGGGCCATCTGCACCATGTTGACGTCCAGGCCGCCCCAGGTGTCCTCGGACTTCCAGGTGCCGTCCAGAACCGCCTTGGTGCGCTGGATGTAGTAATCACCCCAGTGATCGATGATCGCGGTGAGCTGCGCCTTCGGGGCGAAGCGCTCCATGTCGGAGGCCTGGCCGAAGCCGTACTTGCCGCGGGCCTCGGCGGCCTGGAGAGGAGCCGGGCTGTCCGTGTGCTGCGTGATCACGTCCACGCCCTGGTCGAGCAGGGCCTTGGCGGCATCGCCCTCCTTCGCGGGATCGAACCAGGAATTCACCCACACGACCTTCAGCTTCACGTCCGGGTTCACCGATTGCGCGCCGAGGAAGAACGAGTTGATGCCGGAGATCACTTCCGGGATCGGGAAGGCGCCGACATAGCCGATGGTGCCGGACTTGGTCATCTTGCCGGCGATCTGACCGACGATGTAGCGGCCCTCGTGGAACTTGGCCGCATAGGTCGCCAGGTTCGGAGCGCGCTTGTAGCCCGTGGCGTGCTCGAACTTGATGTTCGGGTACTTCTTGGCGACCTTCACGGTCGGCTCCATGAAGCCGAAGGAGGTCGTGAAGATCAGCTTGTGGCCGGTGCGGGCCAGCTGCTCGATGGCGCGCTCGGAATCGGGCTCGGGAACGTTCTCGACGAAGGTGGTCTCGATCTTGTCGCCGAGCGCCTTTTCCAGCTCCTTGCGGCCCTGATCATGCTGGTAGCTGTAGCCGAAATCGCCCACCGGTCCGACATAGACGAAGCCGACCTTCAGCTTCTCCTGGGCGCTCGCCCCGCCGGCGAAAAGGGCCAAGGCGGCTGCTCCTGCCAATGCCCCGATCATCTTCTTTGAAAACATGCTCGTTCCCTCGAGTTAGGTTGCCGCTATCCGTGCCAGTTCAGACGGTTTTTGGCAACAATTCCTGATGATTAGAATAACACCACTTTGCCTACCGGTCAGGCACGAAAGGCACCCCGAGCGACCCGGGCGCGCCGATGGCTCGGCCATGCCGCAGGGACAATAGCAGCAGCGCGATGATCGTCGCCAGATAAGGGATGGCCGACAGCGCCTGGGCCGGGACGCCGAACTGCGCGGCCTGCGCGTGCAGCTGGAGCACCGTGGCGGCGCCGAAGATATAGGCCCCCACCAGCACCCATGCCGGGCGCCACGCCGCGAAGACCACGAGCGCCAGCGCGATCCAGCCGCGCCCCGACGTCATGCCCGGAGCCCAGAACCGCGTGTACACGAGAGACAGATAGGCCCCGGCGAGGCCGGCGCAGGCGCCGCCGAACAGGATGGCCAGGAACCGCACGCGCAGCACCGGAAGCCCCAGCCCATGGGCCGATCCATGGTTCTCTCCGATGGCCCGGAGGGTCAGGCCCGACCGGCTCCTGCCGAGATAGAGGGCGATCAGCACCGTGAGGGCGATGGATCCATAGACGAAGAGATCCTGCTCGAAAAAGAGGCGGCCGATGATCGGCAGGTCGCTCAGGACCGGGATGTCCAGGGGCGCGATCGGGTCGCGCCGCGCGCCCACGAAAGGCGCGCCGATCAGGCCCGACAATCCCAATCCGAAAATTGTCAGGGCGAGCCCCGAACCGACCTGGTTGGCCGCAAATCCCAGGACCGCCAGGGCGAAAAGCGCGGCCATCGCGACCCCGGCCACGATCCCGGCGAGCACACCGATGAGCGTCGAGTCGAAGGTGACCGCCGCCGCGAAGGAGCAGGCCGCTCCCATGATCATCATGCCCTCGACGCCGAGATTGAGCACGCCCGACCGCTCCGTCACGAGCTCGCCCAGGGCGGCGATGAGAAGCGGCGTGGACGCCGTGACGATGGTGAGAAGAATGGCCTCGAAAGTGGTCACTTGCCCCCTCCCCGGGTCACGAGCCGAATGCGGTTGCTCACCATGGCATCCGCGGACAGAACGCAGAGCAGGAGAATGCCCTGGAAAGCCTGCGTGAGGTCGAGCGGCAGCTTCAGGAGGATCTGCGCGCTCTCGCCGCCGATGAAGGTGAGCGCGAGGACCAGCGCCGCGATCATGATGCCGAAGGGGTTGAGACGCCCCAGGAAGGCGACCGTGATCGCCGTGAAGCCGTAGCCGGGCGAGATCGAGGGCTGGAGCTGGCCGATCTGGCCCGAGACCTCGGAAATGCCGGCCAGCCCCGCCAGCCCGCCCGAAATGGCGAAGACCGCCATCGTGGTGGCCTTGGAGCTGAAGCCCGCGAAACGCGCGGCCCGCGGCGCGTCGCCCGTGAGCTTGAGGCGGTACCCGAAGAGCGTCCGGCCGAGCACAACGGCCGTCACGACGACCGCGATGACGGCGAAGACCGTGCCGTAATTGACGCGGCTCGCCTCCACGATGGACGGCAGCGTCGCCGCCGGGTCGAAGGTGACCGATTGCGGGAAGTTGAAGCCCTTCGGATCCCGCCAGGGGCCGCGGGCGAGATAATCGAGGGTGAGCTGCGCCACATAGACGAGCATCAGGCTGGTCAGGATCTCGTTGACGCCGAAGCGGGTCTTCAGGAAGGCCGGGATGAGGCCATAGAGCGCGCCGCCGAGGATGCCGAGGATCAGCATGAGCGGCAGCACCCAGGCGCCCGCATCCGTCCCATGCGTCTTCAGGGCGAGCCAGCCGCCGAAGATCGCCCCCATGACGTACTGGCCCTCGGCGCCGATGTTCCACAGATTGGCGCGAAAGCAATAGGACAACCCGATGGCGATGAGCGCCAGCGGGGTCGCCTTGACGAGCAGTTCCTGCAGCGACCAGGGATCGCTCAGGGGCTGAAGCACATAGACGTCGAAGGCCGCGACGGGGGAACGGCCCATGAGCCAGATCACGAAGCCCGCGATGAGGAATGCCGTGACGAAGGCAGCGACCGGCGCGAGGGCTCTCGCAACGGGAGAAACGCTGGTGCGGGGTGTCAGCTCAAACCGCATGAGCGTTCCCCTGAGTTTGAGCCACGCCGAGCATCTCGAGACCGACCGCCTCCTTGGTCCATGCGCCGATGGGCTTGAGCGGGCTGAGATGCCCCTGATGGATCACGGCCATCTGGTCGGCCACCTCGAACAATTCATCCAGGTCCTGGCTGACCACCACGACGGCGCTCCCCGCGCGGGCCAGATCCACGAGGGCCTGCCGGATCAGGCGCGCGGCGCCCGCATCGACGCCCCAGGTCGGCTGATCGACGATGAGAAGCTTCGGCTTGCGGATGATCTCGCGCCCGATCACGAATTTCTGCAGATTGCCGCCGGAGAGCTTGCGCGCCTGCGGATCGCCTTCCGGCGCGCGGACGTCGAAGCTCTTGATGATCGAGCGGGCAAGCCGCTTGGCGGCGTTGAGGAGGATGAAGCCGGAACGGCTGACTTCCGCCGTCGCGTGGGAGATCAGGGTATTCTCGCTCAGGCGATGGGTCGGGGCGGCCGCATGGCCCAGGCGCTCTTCCGGGACGAACGCGGCCGAGAGGCGGCGGCGGGCGTCGATGCCCATCGTGCCGCAGGCCCGGCCGGCGATGGTGATCGCCTCGGCCCGATCCGCCAGGCGCTCGCCCGACAGCGCCGCGAAAAGCTCGCTCTGCCCGTTGCCGGCGACACCGGCGATGCCCACCACCTCGCCCGCGCGGGCCACGAGATCGATATTCTGCAGGGCCTGCCCATGAAGTCCCGCCGGCGGCATGGTCAGATGGTCGACGCGCAGCACTTCCCCCTGCGGCTCATGGGGCGCGCCGGCGCGGATTTCGCCCACCTCGTTCCCGACCATCAGGGCCGCGATTTCCCGGGCCGTGCTGGCGCGCGGGTCGATGGTCGCCACCACGCGTCCGGCCCTCAGGATCGTGGCGCGGCGGCACAGGCGGCGAACTTCCTCGAGCTTGTGGGAAATGTAGAGGATCGAGCAGCCGTCGGCCGAGAGCTTGTCCAGGGTCGTGAAGAGATGCTCGGCCTCCTGCGGCGTCAGGACCGAGGTCGGCTCGTCGAGGATCAGCAGGCGCGGGTTCTGCAGGAGGCACCGGACGATCTCGATGCGCTGACGTTCGCCGGCGGACAAGGTCCAGACCGCCCTGTCCGCGTCGAGCTCGAGGCCGTAGGTCCGACTGATCTCGCCGAGGCGGCTGCGGACCGTCGCGAGGCTCCATTCGTCGGACAGCGCAACCGCGATGTTCTCGGCGACGGTCATCTCGTCGAACAGGGAGAAATGCTGGAACACCATCCCGAGGCCGAGCGCCCGCGCCTCGACCGGCGAGCCGATGGTGACGGGCCTGCCTTCCCACAGGATTTCACCCGCGCTGGGTTCGATCACCCCATAGAGGATTTTGACGAGTGTCGACTTGCCGGCTCCGTTCTCGCCGAGCAGGGCATGGATTTCCCCGGGCTCGATGAACAGGTCGATGCCGTCGTTGGCGAGCAGGTCGCCATAGCGCTTGCTGATCCCTTTGAGCTCGACAAGGGGCGGCCCAGATGATGATACGTCTGCCTTCACGCAAGCGACTCTGAACTGAGAAAGTGGAATTTGGTCCGACAAGAACCATGGATAACGATCATAGGGATGCGCCGCACAGGTCGGCAATGGCGAATCCATGGATTATTGTGAGTCGGCAAGCCGTCCGCCATCGGATGACGGGGAAAGTTCTTGGCTATGAAAAGCTATAGCATTGGCATTGTGGGCGCCGGCGCGGTCGGCCTGAGCGCGGCCCTGGCCTTCGCCCGGGACGGTTTCGAGACCGTTCTGATCGGTGGATTGGACACGCGGCGGGACGGCCGGACCGTAGCCCTTCTCAACGGGTCGGTCCGCTTCCTGGAGGCGCTCGGCGTCTGGCCCGCCCTGGTGCCCGCGGCCGCGCCCCTCGAAACCATGCGCATCATCGACGACACGGGCAGCCTCTTCCGCCCGCCTCCGGTCTCCTTCTCGTCCGGGGAAATCGACCTCGACGCCTTCGGCTGGAACATCGAGAACGCGACGCTCGTGGAGAGGCTGGCCGAAGCGGCGCGGTCCTACGAGCACCTGACGATCGTGCCTCATCACGCGGCCGGGCTGCGCACAGAGGAGGACCGGGCGATCGTCACCCTGGCCGACGGGTCGGAGATCGCCGCGAGCCTCGTGGCGGCCGCGGACGGGCGCAACTCCCGGCTGCGCCAGATCGCCGGCATCGAGGCCCAGACCTGGGCCTATCCCCAGACGGCCCTGACGGCGATCCTGGCCCATGACCGGGAGCACCGGGAAACCTCCACCGAATTTCACACCCGCAATGGCCCCTTCACCCTGGTGCCCCTCCCCGGCAAGCGCTCGAGCCTCGTCTGGGTCATGAGCCAGAAGCAGGCCGAACGGCTCTCCAAGCTCGACGATGACGCTCTTGCGCTGGCCATCGAACGCCAGGCCCAGTCGCATCTCGGAGCCATGCGCATCGACGGGCCGCGCGGGGTCGTCCCCATGACCGGGCTCTCGGTCAATCGCTACGGAGCCCCCCGCCTGGCCCTCGTGGGCGAGGCCGCGCACGTGTTTCCGCCCATCGGAGCCCAGGGCCTCAATCTCGGCTTCCGGGACGTGGCCTCGCTGAGGGACGCGGTCGTGGACGCCTTCGACGACGGCCGGGACCTCGGTGGCCCCGAGACCCTGCGCCAGTACCAGCGCAGCCGCGACCTGGACGTGCGCCTGAGGACGGCCGCGGTGGACGGGCTCAACAGGACCCTCCTGACCGGCCTCCTGCCGGCCGACCTTCTGAGAGGCGCCGGCCTGCTGGCGCTCAGCAAGATCGGCTTCCTGCGCCGCGCCGTGATGCGCGAGGGCGTGCTTCCCCATATGGGTGCCCCGCGCCTGATGCAGGACGCCTCGGCGGCTTAAGGGAAGAGGTCGTAGGGCAAGGCGGCCGTGTTGGTGGTGAGATGCAGCACCACCGTCAGGGTCAGGATCGACACCAGCGTTCCGATGAGAAGGCACGCGGAGGCCCGCTCCACCCCGACATTGTACTGGGCCGAGATCACGAAGATGTTCAGGGCCGGCGGCAGCGCGGCCATGATCATGGCCGCGTAGGTCCAGGTCGGCCCGAAATCGCCGATGGCCGAGAGCACGATCCAGACCAGGAGCGGGTGCAGGATCAGCTTGATCAAGACCAGGACCGGCACCTCGCCGGGGACGCTGCGCATCGGGCGCAGAGCCACGGTCACGCCCAGCAGGAACAGCGCGCAGGGCGCGGCGGAGCCCGAAAGCCAGGTCACCATCTGGTCGATGGGGCCCGGAATCCTGAGGTGGAGATAGCTCGCCGCGATGCCGAGCGCCGTCGCGACATTGAAGGGATGCGTCACGACCCGCCAGACGATCCGCCGAATGGTCGCCGACAGGTTCAGCCTCTCCACCCCTGCGACGGACATGAGCAGCGGGACCACCGAGAACAGGAACAGGTTGTCGAACACGAAGATGAGAACGACCGGCGCACTGGCGGCGGGGCCGATGGCGGCCAGGATCAGGGGCGGCCCCATATAGCCGATATTGGAATACGAGCCCGCGACCCCCTGCACCACCGATTGCGGCAGGTCCCTGGTGTGGCGCCAGCCCGCCGCGAAGGACAGGACGAAGGCGCACGCCGTCGAGAAGGTCGTCCCCGCGATGAAGGCCCAGTTGGCGAGCTGGTCGAGGGGCTTGTCGGCGATCAGGCGGAAGAACAGGCACGGCAGCGCCACATAGATCAGGAAGAACTGCATCCATGCGAGGCCGCTTTCCGGCTGCTTGACGATCTTGCCGCAGAAGAAGCCTAGTCCGATCAGCCCGAAGAAGGGGGCAAGCAGGTTGAAAAGCCCGATCAGGTCGGACATCGTAGGCTCCTGATATGAGGCTGGGTGGCAGGCACGAGAGGCCGCCCTTCTGCCAAGGTTCCGGACCTGCCGCAATCCCACCTTTGGACCGCCGCCAAGAAAAATGGTAAGTTCTTGATGCTGCTCTCTGAACTGTGACAGCCGCCGATTTGGAGTTTCCGGCTTGCGTGTCTATATGCAGGGTCGAGGAGTGAGGACCATGCCCATGAAAGCGAGTTCAGCGAAATTCGCGATCGGCCAGGTGGTCAGGCATCGCCTGTTCGATTTCAGAGGTCTCATCTTCGATGTGGACCCTGAATTCGACAACACGGAAGATTGGTGGCTGTCCATCCCGGAGGAAGTTCGTCCCCGCAAGGACCAGCCGTTCTACCACCTGTTCGCCGAGAACGCGGAAACCGAATACATTGCCTATGTGTCCGAGCAGAACCTGATGCCGGACCACTCGGACGAGCCCCTGCGCAATCCCATGATCGAGGAAATGTTCATCAGGGAGGCCAATGGCGCATACCGGGCGAAGCCGAGTCTGGCCCATTGATCGAAGCCCCGCCCGCCGGGCGGGCCACGAACGAAAACGCCGGGCTCCAGGGCCCGGCGTTTCCTTTTGTCCGGATGGTCCGGATTACTGCTTGGGCGCCTGAGGGGCGGCCGGCTGGGCTCCCTGGGCCGCGGCGCCATTGCTCTGGAGCATCTTCTGGCGCATCTCTTCGCTCTTCTTCTGAAGCTCTTCCTGGAGCTTCTTCTGCTGCTCCTCGAGCACCTTCGGGTCGATCGGAGGACCATCGAAGGCCTTGGCGAAGCCCGCCGCCGGAACGGCGAAGGTGATCTCGCGGCCGACCTGGTTCTGGACGCTGACGTTCAGGTTCGCGCCCTTCTTCATGGAGGCGATGAAGTCGTCCTTCACCTGGGCCTCGGCGAAGCAGCCGTTCGGCAGGCACATGACGAAGCGACCGGCGGTCGCCTGGCCCTGGTCGACGGCGAAGCGCAGGCCAGGCTGCAGGAGCAGCCCGAGCGGCATCACGAAGCGGACGACCTTCTGAGGCTGCTGGCTCTTCACGTCGTAGACCGCGAGGGCCAGAACCGGCTGGCCCTGATCCGACACGAAGTCGCGGGTGGTGTAGCAGATCTCGGCGTTGGTGTTCTGGTCCTTGCCGCAGACCTTGGTCCATTCCGGCTGGGACGGCTCGGCCTTCACCTGGACGACCGTGGGACCGGCCGGCTGGGCAGGCTGCTGTCCCTGAGCAGGAGCAGCGGGCTTCGCCGGCTGGGCGGCAGGGGCCGCGGGCTTCGGCTGGGCCTGAGCGAAAGCGGGTGCGCTGGCGAGAAGGGCCAGGGCGGTAGCCAGGCCGCAGGTGCCCCCCAAGCTCGCGATGCGTGTCGCGAATGACATGTCGTTAGATCCTCTTCAGTCGAAAGGTCGGCTCTTGAATGGGCCGTTGGTGTCCGGCGTTCTTAAACCTGCAATGGGACGGTGAATCTTTGCCGAATGCGGCGAAGACATGACCTGTGGCGCTCCTTTAACCTTTCATGGGCTAGGTTTCCAGTCACCCCTTTTAACTTTCTGTACAATATTGCCCGGTCGCACCGGTACGCCGCGGGAGCCCCATGAGCCGCAGCCTTATAAGGATTTTCAGCCTTCTTGCCATCATTGCCTTGGCGAGCCTCGGGCCTATGGTCGCAGCGCGCGCCCAGCTCCAGACCCAGAGCCCGCGACATGCCATCGCCATGCATGGGGAGCCCGCGCTCGCGCCGGATTTCCCTCACCTGCCCTATGTGAACCCCGCCGCGCCCAAGGGCGGCCGAATCACCCTGGCGCTCCAGGGCACCTTCGACAGCCTCAATCCCCTGATCGTTCTGGGCGTGGCCCCGCCCGCCGTTCCCGAATACGTGCTCCAGAGCCTGATGATGCGCTCCCGGGACGAACCCTTCACCGTCTACGGCCTGGTGGCCGAATCGGTCGAGCTTCCGGACGATCGCAGCTCCGTGACCTTCAGGCTCAATCCGAAGGCGCGGTTTTCGGACGGTCACCCGCTGACCGCCGAAGACGTGCGCTTCACCTTCGAAGTGCTGAAAAAGCACGGGAAGCCCTTCCACCGGTCGAGCTTCAGCCAGGTCAAGGCGGTCGAGATCCAGGATCCGCACCGCATCCGGTTCGACCTTTCCGGCGCGAACGACCGGGAGCTGCCGCTGATCATCGCCACGATGCCGATCTTCCCGGCCCATGCGACCGATCCCGACACCTTCGACAGGACCACCCTCACCCCACCGGTCGGATCCGGCCCCTATGCCATCACCGAGGTCCGGCCCGGCGAGCGGATCACCCTGACCCGCCGCAAGGACTTCTGGGCCGAGGACCTGCCTATCGTGCGCGGCCTCTATAACTTCGACGAGATCCGTTACGATTTCTATCGCGATGCCAATACATTGTTCGAGGCCTTTCGCGCAGGACTTTATGATTTCAGGCTGGAGGGGGACCCGGGACGCTGGGCAACCGGCTACGACTTCGCCGCCGCGAAGAACGGACGCATCGTGCGGGAGACGGTGCCGATCCGGCTTCCCAAGGGCATGAACGGCTTCGTCTTCAACACCCGCCGCCCGATCTTCCGCGATCCCCGCGTCAGGGAAGCCCTCGGCTACCTGTTCGATTTCGACTGGGTCAACCGCAACCTGTTCTACGGCCTGCTGACCCGGTCGGACAGCTACTTCGCTGGCTCCGAGCTCTCGTCGACGGGGCGCCCGGCCGACGAGCGCGAGCGCGCTCTCCTGGCATCATTCCCCGGGGCCGTTCGGGAGGACATCCTGGAAGGCCGCTGGGCTCCCCCCGCCCCCGACGGCTCCGGCCGGGATCGGGACATGGCCCGCCATGCGCTGACGCTCCTGTCCGAGGCCGGCTGGGTTCTCAAGAACGAGGTCCTCCGCCGGAAGGGAACGGGAGAGCCGTTCACCTTCGAGATGCTGGTCAGTTCGAGCCAGCAGGAGCGCCTCGCCCTCAACTATGCGCAGGCCCTCGAACGGATCGGCATCAAGGCCCGCGTGCGGCTCGTCGACAACGTGCAATACTGGCGCCGCCTGTCGGAATTCGATTTCGACATGGTGCAATGGGTCTGGCCCGCTTCCGCGTCCCCCGGCAACGAGCAGCGCAATCGCTGGAACTCGGCAGCGGCGCAGAGGAAGGGGTCGCTCAACTACTCGGGGGCTACCTCTCCCGCCATCGACCGGATGATCGACGCCCTCCTGGAGGCGAAAACGAGAGAAGACTTCGTCTCTTCCGTGCGGGCCCTCGACCGCGCCCTCCTGTCCGGGTTCTATGTGGTTCCGCTTTTCTACGTGGGCGATCAATGGCTTGCCTATGACAGCGGCCTTGGAAAGCCGGACGGGACGCCGCTCTTCGGCCCCTCAGTGGATGCCTGGTGGCGGCAGCCCGAGTAGCACCTTGCCGTAACACCGCTACCCCTATTGTTGAGCTTACGTTCAGGCAAGCGATGCAACTAAACCCTGACGTTGTACGTTGAGGAACGTCTCTCCTGTGTCAGCGAATGCGTTCTCACGCAAGGGTGTTGCAATGAATGGAATGCAGAAGGTTCTCGTCGTCGACAGCGGCGAGCGCGCTCCTGACAGCGCTCTTTCGGCAGAGCTGGCTGGCATGGGATATGCGAGCGTGACGACTCCCTTCGAAGCCACGGACGACGTTCTGGCGCTGATCCCCAGCCCGGCAGCGGTCGTGCTGCAGATGCCCCGTCATGCCAACTGGTCCGAGCGCAAGCGGTTCCTGGAACTGGCCTCACGTCTTCGTAAGACTTTGGCAGGAAGCCGCACGCCGGTCATCGTGACCGGCGGCGAGCGTGGAACTGCCACGATCCTGCAGGCCGAACTGCACACCCGCGCCAAGGCGGCACTGGAGCACTGACCTTTCACCCCCAGACATCGAAGGCCGTTTTGAAACGATCCTGCGAAGGCTCCGCTGGGGCCCGGGTCAGGCGGCCTTCTTCTCCGCGATCCGCACCAGGTCCCGCAGAATCCCCGTCGACGCCCTGATGCGCTCGTCGGGGCTCTCCACATCCCGCACGAACACGATCTTCATGTCCGGCCGCACCTTCGCGAAGGAGGCCTGCTCGGTCACGTAGGAGATGAGACCCGCCGGGTTGGCGAAGGAATTGTCGCGGAACGAGATGATGATGCCCTTCGGCCCGCCATCCACCTTCTCCACATTGGCGCGGCGGCACAGCACCTTGATGGCCATGATCTTGAGCAGCTGATCGACTTCCGACGGGATCGGCCCGAAGCGGTCGACGAGCTCCGCCCGGAAGGCGTCGATCTCCTGGTCCGTCTCGAAGGTCGACAGGCGGCGGTAGAGGCCGAGACGCAGCTGCAGGTCGGCGATGTAGCTCTCCGGGATCATCACCGGGGCGCCGACCGCGATCGTGGGCGACCACTGGTCCTCGGCCGGCTCCTCGATGCCCGCCTTCAGCTGCGCGACCGCCTCCTCCAGCATCTGCTGGTACAGCTCGTAGCCCACCTCCTTGATGTGGCCCGACTGTTCCTCGCCGAGCAGGTTGCCCGCGCCGCGGATGTCGAGATCGTGGGAGGCGAGCTGGAAGCCCGCCCCCAGGGTGTCGAGGGTCTGGAGCACCTTCAGGCGCCGCTCGGCCTGCGTGGTCAGGTTCTTGTTGGCCGGCACGGTGAACAGCGCATAGGCGCGGGTCTTGGAACGGCCCACGCGGCCGCGCAGCTGGTAGAGCTGCGACAGGCCGAACATGTCCGCGCGGTGCACGATCAGGGTGTTGGCGGTCGGGATGTCGAGGCCGGATTCCACGATGGTGGTGGAGAGCAGGACGTCGTACTTGCCCTCGTAGAACGCCGTCATGACGTCTTCGAGCTGGCCGGCCGCCATCTGCCCGTGAGCCACCGCGACCTTCGCCTCCGGCACCTCCCTGTCGAGGAAGGTTTTCACCTCCCCGAGATCCTCGAGGCGCGGCACCACGTAGAAGGCCTGCCCGCCCCGGTAGCGTTCGCGCAGGAGCGCCTCGCGGACGAGAAGCGGGTCGAACGGCGTGATGAAGGTGCGCACCGCCAGGCGGTCCACCGGCGGGGTGGTGATGAGCGAGAGCTCCCGCACCCCCGTGAGCGCGAGTTGCAGGGTGCGCGGGATCGGGGTCGCCGACAGGGTCAGCACATGGACCTCAGCGCGCAGCTCCTTCAGGCGCTCCTTGTGGCTCACGCCGAAATGCTGCTCCTCGTCGATGATGATGAGGCCGAGATCCTTGAACTTGATCGACTTGCCCAGGACCGCGTGGGTGCCGACCACGATATCGACGGAGCCGTCCGCCAGCCCCTCCTTGGCCTTCTTCATCTCCGCGGCGGGCACGAAGCGGGAGGCCTGCGCGATGTTGAGCGGAAGGCCCCGGAAGCGGTCGCAGAACGTCCTGTAATGCTGGCGCGCGAGCAGGGTCGTGGGCACGACCACGGCCACCTGCTTGCCGCTCATGGCGGCCACGAAGGCCGCCCGCAGGGCCACTTCCGTCTTGCCGAAACCCACGTCGCCGCAGACGAGGCGGTCCATGGGCCGGCCGGACCCCATGTCGTCCAGCACCGCCTCGATGGCGTTGAGCTGGTCCTCGGTCTCCTCGTAGGGGAAGCGCGCGGCGAACTCGTCGTAGAGCCCTTCCGGCGGCAGCATGCGCGGCGCATCCTTCAGGATGCGCGCCGCCGCGATCTTCATGAGCGCGCCCGCCATCTCGCGGATGCGCTGCTTCATGCGGGCCTTGCGCGCCTGCCACGCCCCGCCGCCGAGCTTGTCGAGCTGGACTTCGGTCTCTTCCGATCCGTAGCGGGTCAGAAGCTCTATATTCTCCACCGGCAGGAAGAGACGGTCGCCTCCGGCATAGTGCAGTTCGAGGCAGTCGTGCGGCGCTCCCGCCGCCTCGATGGTCTTGAGCCCCTCGAAGCGGCCGATGCCGTGGTCCACATGCACCACCAGGTCGCCGGGCGTGAGGGCCGCGACCTCGGTCAGGAAATCCTGCGGACGCTTGGCCTTGCGCTTCTGGCGCACGAGGCGGTCGCCGAGGATGTCCTGCTCGCTGACAACCGTGAGCTCGCCGGTCTCGAAACCGTGCTCCAGGGGCCAGATTCCGACCGGGATCTCGTTGCGCGGATAGGCCATCGCCTCCGAAAAGCGGCCGATGGGCTTGGTCTGCCGCAGGTCGTGATCCTGCAGCACGTGGCACAGGCGCTCGCGGGAGCCGTCCGACCACGCGCCGAGAATGACGCGGCGCCCCTGGGCCTGCTGGTCGCGGATGTGGCGGATCACCGCCTCGAACACGTTGGCGTTCTCGTCCGCCCGCTCGGCGATGAAGTTGCGGCCCTGGCGCGCGCCGCAATCCACCACGATGCGCGGCGCCCCCGTTTCGGGCATGGCGAAGGGCGTGAGGCGGGCGAGCGGCAGCGCGTTCGTCCGCTCCGACCATTCCTCGGGCCTGACATAGAGCTGGTCCGGAGGCAGCGGCCGGTAGGGCGCGACCCCGGGCTGGCTCTGGCCCATGGCCTCGCGCCGGGCGTCGTAATAATCCTTCACCTGCGACAGGCGCTCGCCCGCCGCATCGTCGGCCAGGGCGTCGAACACCACGGGAATGCCCGGCACGTAATCGAGCAGCGTGTCCAGATGGTCGTGGAACAGCGGCAGCCAATGCTCCAGACCAGGGTAGCGCCGCCCCTCGCTGATCGCCTCGTAGAGCCGGTCGTCGCGGGTCGGCGCCCCGAACATGGCCACATAGGCCTGGCGGAAGCGCTTGATGCTCTCGGTGGTGAGCTGCACCTCGCTCATCGGCACGAGATCCAGGGAACGGAGGGTGCCGATCGTCCGCTGGCTCTCCGGGTCGAAGGAGCGGATCGATTCCAGGGCGTCGCCGAAGAAGTCGAGGCGGACCGGGCTCGGCAGCCCCGCCGGGTAGAGATCGATGATGCCGCCGCGCACCGCGTATTCGCCCGTGTCGCGGACGGTGCCCGTGCGCATGAAGCCGTTGGTTTCGAGCCAGTTGATGAGGAGCGTGGTGTCCACCACGTTGCCCGGCGCGGCCGAGAAGGTCTCCGCCGCGATCCGGGACCGGGGCGGGACGCGCTGCACGAGGGCATTCACGGTGGTGGAGAGAATGCGCGGCTTGTCCTCGGAGGTCTTGGAGCGGGCGAGCCGCGCCAGGGTCGTCATGCGCTGGGCGGTGATCGCCGCGTTCGGCGAGACCCGGTCGTAGGGCTGGCAGTCCCAGGCCGGGAAGGTGAGAATCTCGATCTCGGGCGCGATGAACCCGAGGCTGTTGGCGAAATTCTGCTGCCTCTGCCCGTCGCGGGCCACATGGACCAGGACGGCCGGCCCCTCCACCCTTCCCGACAGGCCGCGTGCCAGATCGGCCACCGCCAGCGCGTCGAAGCCGTCCGGCACGCTGGCGAGCGTCAGGCCTTGGCCTTTCTTGAGAGCGTCGAGGGCGCGGGTGAGAGCAGACTTCATGATGGCGTGTCGGATCAATGGGAGAGAACGCGGGCCTTCCGGCCCGGTTCGGTTGAAAGATACGTCGGTGTCGTTCCCGTCCGGAGTGGCGCGAAGGGCATCCATGGCACCGCCCGGTCACGGATCCCCGTCCCGGCCCTGCGGGCCATCGGGGACGGCATCCGGCTAATTGTGAATCGGCGAGGTATGGGTGTGAAACGCCTTCAGCCGCCGGAACAGGGGCGTGTCGTAATTCGAGGGCGTCTCGAACTCGCCCGTGATCCAGCCAAGAATATCCCGGTCCGGAACCTCGATCAGCCGCTCGAACTCGGCCACGTCCTCATCGGAGAGTTCGCCGATCTCGGCATCTGCGAAGCGCCCCATGATCAGGTCCATCTCGCGCATGCCCCTGTGCCAGGCCCGGTAGAGGATCTGCTTGCGGCGGACGTCGAGGTCGGCGCTGGTGCGAGTCGTTCCGCTCATGAAAATGCTCCGGTGAGAGAAAGATAACGTCGCTTCGAGGCGGCTTGGCCGCTATATAACCATCTCCCATCGACTTGACACCCGTTTGATGTCCTTGCGCCCTTCCATTCTCGATCCCCTGTTCGCTCCGGCGGCCTCCCTGCCGGGCGTCGGACCTAAGATCGCCCCCCTGCTGGACCGCCTCCTGGGCGAGCCCGGCAAGCCCGCGCGCGTGGCGGACCTGCTGTTCCACCTGCCGAACAGCGGCATTTCCAGGGAAATGAAAGGCTCCATCGCCGACGCTCCGGTGGGCGAGCCGGTGACCCTCTCCGTGACCGTCGTGGGCCATCGCCCGCCCCCGCCCGGGCGCCGGGCGCCGTACCGGATCCTCGTGGAGGACGAGACGGGCGATGTCTCGCTCGTCTTCTTCAACGGCCAGAAGGCCCGCCTGGAGAAGCTCCTGCCGGTCGGCGAGCGCCGCTATGTCTCCGGCAAGATCGAATTGTGGGACGGCCGCCGCCAGATGGTCCATCCGGACCGGATCCTGGACGAGAAGGGCATCGAGAGCCTTCCCGCCGTGGAGGCGGTCTACGGCCTCACCGAGGGTCTCTCCTCGCGCATGGTGGGCAAATATATCGGCGTGGCGCTGGAGCGGGTGCCGAACCTGCCCGAATGGCAGGACCGGGCCTGGCTCGACCGGAACGCCCTGCCCGACTTCCGGACGGCGCTCTTCGCCCTGCACAGGCCCGACAGCGCCGCGCAGCTCTCCGAGGAGGCAATCGCCAAGTCCGCGCCGCGCCGCCGCCTCGCCTATGACGAGCTCCTCGCATCCCAGCTCGCCCTCGCGCTGGTGAGAAGCCGGATGCGGCGCCTGCCAGGGCGGGTGAATGCGGGCGACGGGCACCTGGTCGAGAGGCTCAAGGCCGCCCTGCCCTTCGGCCTGACGACATCCCAGGCCCAGGCCATCGAGGACATCCGCCGCGATCTCGTGTCCGACAAGAAGATGCTGCGGCTCCTCCAGGGCGATGTGGGCTCGGGCAAGACCGTCGTCGGCCTGCTCACCATGGCGAGCGCCATCGAGGCGGGCCGCCAGGCCGCCATGATGGCGCCGACCGAAATCCTGGCGCGCCAGCATTACGAGCGCCTTGCCCCCATGGCCGAGCGGGCAGGGCTGACGATCGCGCTCCTGACGGGCCGCGACAAGGGCGCGGCGCGCCGGGCGGTGCTCGCGGGCCTTGCGGACGGCAGCATCCAGATCGCGGTCGGCACCCATGCGCTGTTCCAGGAGGGGGTGGCCTTCCACGACCTCGGCGTCGCCGTGGTGGACGAGCAGCACCGCTTCGGGGTTCATCAACGCCTGGCGCTCGGCTCCAAGGGCGAGGCCGTCGACATCCTGGTCATGACGGCGACGCCGATCCCCCGCACCCTGGCGCTGACCTATTTCGGCGACATGGACGTGTCCGTGCTGAGCGAGAAGCCCGCGGGCCGCAAGCCCATCGCCACCAGGCTGATCTCCATCGACCGGCTCGACGAGGTGATCGGCGGCATCGGGCGCGCCATCGCCAACGGCGATCAGGTCTACTGGGTCTGCCCGCTCGTGGGCGAATCGGAGACAATCGACCTCGCGGCCGCCGAGGAGCGCTATGAAACCCTCAGGAGCTTCTTCGGCGACGCCATCGGCCTCGTCCACGGCAAGCTCGCCGGCAAGGACAAGGACGCCGCCATGGAGCGGTTTTCGAGCGGCGAAACGAAGATCCTCGTCTCGACCACCGTGATCGAGGTGGGGGTCGACGTGCCCAACGCCACGATCATGGTGATCGAGCACGCGGAACGCTTCGGCCTCGCCCAGCTCCACCAGCTCCGGGGCCGCATCGGGCGCGGCTCGAAATCCTCGACCTGCCTGCTGGTCTACAAGGGCCCCCTCGGCCAGGTCGCGCAGGCGCGCCTCGAGATGATGCGCCAGACCGAGGACGGCTTCCGCATCGCCGAAGAGGATCTGCGCCTGCGGGGCGAAGGCGAGGTGCTGGGCACCCGCCAATCGGGCACGCCGGGCTTCAGGCTCGCCCGCCTGGAGGTGGACGGGGACCTCCTTGCGGCCGCCCGGGACGATGCGCGCCTCATCGTCGACAGGGACCCGCACCTGACGAGCGAGCGCGGCCAGGCCCTTCGCACCATGCTCTACCTGTTCGAGCGGGATTCCGCCATCAAGCTCCTGCGGGCGGGCTGACCACCCGTCGCAATCCCCGTTCCGATCCCGCTCGTCATGGCCGCGCGTGTCGCGGTCTTCGTCCTGTTGCAACACCCCAGTTCTCATCCTGTTTTCCGCCCCCGCAGCCCCCATCCAGTCGCACCCCGCAGCCCTCACCCTGAGGAGGTCGCATCAGCGCCGCATCCAAGGAAAGAGCGTCTCCGGTGTTCTCTGGACCCTCCTTCGAGACGCAGCCTCACG